>Ga0180435_10002031_pt1 | contig 20790 bp, 17 predicted proteins | sample SS_ome_3_FD_132467 | JGI IMG/M metagenome (GOLD analysis project Ga0180435, IMG submission 132467) | Hypersaline lake sediment archaeal communities from the Salton Sea, California, USA - SS_3_S_1 metaG | ecosystem: Environmental > Aquatic > Non-marine Saline and Alkaline > Hypersaline >...
GGGATCGATGTGGCGGTCTACAAGGGACGCATTGCCCTGGTGGGCGATGCATCGGGCTGCAGCGGCGACCAGACCCAGGTCATCGACGCCACGGGGTATTACCTGGCGCCGGGCTTCATGGACGGCCACATCCATGTGGAGAGCAGTATGCTCACCGTATCCCAGTACAGCAATACGGTGGTGCCCCACGGCACCACCGCCATTGTCATGGATCCCCACGAGATCGCCAATGTATTGGGATTAAAAGGCATGAAATTAATGATGGACGAGGCGGACCAGGTGCCCCTGCGGGTGTTTGCCACCGTGCCTTCCTGTGTGCCCGCCGCCCCTGGGTTTGAGGACTCCGGGGCCGTCATCGGACCCGAGGAGATTGCCGAGGCCATGGCCTGGAAAGGTGTTGCCGGGCTGGGCGAACTGATGAACTTTCCGGGGGTCGCCCACAGTGTCCCGGAAATCCACAAGGAGATCGAGGTGACTTTCAAGGCGGGCAAGCCCGTAACCGGTCACTTTGCAGCCCCGGATACCGGGGCCATGCTCAATGCCTATGTGGCGGCCGGGGTGCGTTCCTGCCACGAGTCGGTGAGCGCCAAAGAAGCGTTGGCCAAGATGCGCCTGGGCATGTACGCCAAAATCCGCGAGGGATCGGCCTGGCACGATTTGAAAGCCGTGATCCGCGCCGTTACCGAACACCAGGCTTCCAGCCGGTTTGTGGTCCTGGTAAGTGACGACACCCATCCCGACACCCTGATCAAGCTGGGCCACCTGGATCACATCGTCCAGCGGGCCGTTGAAGAGGGCGTCAATCCCATCACCGCCATCCGGATGGTGACCCTCAATACCGCGGAATGTTTTGAGATGACCCGGGATTTTGGCAGTATCGCTCCCTCCAAGGTGGCGGATATGGTGCTGCTCAGCGATCTCTCCCGGATGAAGGTGGCCAAGGTCATCATCGGCGGCGAACTGGTGGCCGAAGAGGGCCGCATACTCCATGAACAGGCGCCGGTCACCTATCCCGACTGGTCCAAGCAGACCGTCAATCTGGGCAAGACCCTCACCACCGAGGATTTTATCCTGGCCGCTCCGGGAGCCCAGGCCGAAGTGCGGGTGATGGTTATCGCGGAGGCCAAGGTGGGCACCGGCCACGGCACGGCCATCCTGGCAGCAGCGGACGGCAACCTGCCGCCGGATCCGGATCAGGATATTGCCAAGGTGGCCCTCTTCGAGCGGCACCACGCCACCGGCACCCGGGGCTTGGGATTTGTGCAGGGTTTCGGGCTGCAATACGGGGCCGTGGCCTCCACGGTGTCCCACGACTCCCACAATCTGCTCATTGTGGGCATGGACGAAGCCGATATGGCCTATGCCGGCAACCAGCTGGCCCAGGCCGGGGGCGGCATGATCGCCGTGCGCAACGGTGAAGTGCTGGCCCTGCTGCCCCTGCCGGTGGCCGGGCTGCTCACGGACCGGCCCGTGGGGGAAGTGCAGGTCCTGGTGGAGAAACTGGACGATGCCTGGAAGGAACTGGGCTGCCGGTTGGTCTCGCCCTTCATGACCATGGCGCTCTTAGGCCTGCCGGTGATTCCCGAACTGCGCATCAGCAACCGGGGCCTGGTGGATACCCTCAAGTTCGAGATGGTGGATGTCCTGGTCTAGGAATTTATCGTTCACCCAGATAAATGCCGCAATCTTAAATCACCAATCACTATTCACCATTGTCAGGCTTCCGTGGCCTGGTGGGGCAGGGTGGGCTGGAAGCGGCCGCCGATGCGGTAGCGCGATCCGGGGTGGATGAAGCGACAGCGGGTGACCACTAAATTATCGGTCCAGGTGCGCCGGTAGAGAACGATGCACGGCTCTCCGGGTTCGATCGCCAGCAGTTCCTGGGTCTGTTCATCGGGCAGTATCGCTTCCACCACATGTTCCACCTCGGAAACAGGAACGGTATCCAACAAGTAGCGGCTGGGGGTGATGCCCTGGAAATCCTGTTCCAGAAAGGCGGGGGCCACAGCCGGGTTGACGTAGCGATCCTCCAGTTGGATGGGGCGCCGGTTGTCGGCATGCACGATGAGGGCGTGGAATACTTCCGCTCCCGGCGGCAGGGCCATGGCCATGGCCAGGTCCGGCGCCGCAGGTTCCCTGGCGGTGAGATGGACCCGGCAGGAGTGCCGCCCGCCCTGCTGGGTAATCTCCTCGGCAATGGGCTTGATTTCCAATAGCGTGGCGGCGGGCCGGCGCGCGGCCACAAAGGTGCCCACTCCCTGGGAGCGGTGCAGCACACCTTCGGCGGTTAGCTCCCGCAGGGCCCGGTTGACCGTCATTTTGGAGGCGCCCAGGGCCTGGATCAGCCTGTTTTCCGAAGGTACGCGGGTTTCCGGCGGCCACTTGCCGGACTGGATCTGGGCCAGGATGTACTCCTTGACCTGCTGGTACAGCGCCGTAGGGCGCTTGCGGGAAAGATTGGCCGGCGGCAGTTCGACGGAGGGGGTTACCGTAGGGCGGTTGCCCGCCGGACGCTTCTTCTTGGTTTTTTCTATTGACAGACGTGTGATGGCGATTCTCCGACACAGCGGTTGCACCGCGCAACACCGACGGATCAAAATGCGCAGCATTTAGAACCGGCAGCATGCACCGGCCCCCATGCCCTTGGCTGGCCAAGCGTGAGCAGAGTCATATCAAGGGCGTTGGATCGTAACCCAAACGCTTGTCCGATTGTCATAATAACGCTGCGAATAGCAAAGGAGCCGCCCAAGAATTACGATCCTTGGAAGGAAACATGCTTATGATAATCGCCATTTCAGTGATATTGACATTCAGGCCAAGCTTATATATATAAGCATATATCTATTGGTTGAGTCAACCAAAACCCCCAATCAAGCGCCCTAGTGGCTGTATTTGAAAATAATATGAATTTCCCCGTACCAAGCCGCGAGGAACGCTAGGGGGTTCGCCATATTTTTTGTTTTTAGCGATCATTGCCTCGTTGCGAGAGTCATTATTGATTGAAAGGCTGCAATACAAAGCTGTCACCGATGTAAAAAGAAAAGCACTGAACTTCGCCAGTTGCATGGGGAACCCTTATGAAAAAAATCGTCGAATGCGTTCCCAATTTCTCCGAGGGGCGGGATAAGGAGATCATCGAGGCCATTGCCGGGGCCATCCGCGCAACAGCGGGCTGCCGCTTGCTGGACGTGGACCCGGGGGCTTCCACCAACCGCACGGTTTATACTTTTGTGGGCGATCCCGAAGCAGTGGTTGAGGGCGCCCTGGCTGCGGCCCGGGCGGCCCGGGAACGCATCGATATGCGGCGGCACAAGGGAGAGCATCCCCGTTTCGGCGCCATGGATGTCTGTCCCTTTATCCCGGTGAGCGGTGTGAGCATGGCGGATTGCGTGGAGATATCCAAGACCTTCGGCCGCCGCGCTGCCGAGGAATTGGGTGTGCCCATCTTTCTCTATGAAGAGGCTGCCACCCGGGACTATCGCCGTAAACTGCCCGATGTGCGCCAAGGGGAGTACGAAGGGCTGGCCGCCCGTTTGCAGGATCCCCGCTGGCAGCCCGATTTCGGTCCGGCGGAGTTCGTGCCGGCCTGGGGCGCTACGGCCACCGGTGCGCGCATGTTCCTCATCGCCTACAATGTGAATATCCTGGGAACCTCCCACCAGGCCCATCGCCTGGCCCTCAATGTGCGGGAGGCGGGCCGGGGCGAGGATCAGCCCGGACGCCTGAAGGATGTCAAGGGCATGGGCTGGTTCGTGGAGGAGTACAACATGGCCCAGGTTACCGTGAACCTCAACAACTACCGGGTTACCCCCATCCATGTCCTTTTCGAAGAGGTGCAGAAAGATGCGGCCGAGTTGAACGTAGGGGTGGCGGGATCGGAAATCGTGGGCATCGTGCCCCTGGAATCCATCCTGATGGCTGCCGATTACTACATCGAAAAGGAAAAGCTCTTCATCCTGGAGGAAGACCAGAAGGTGCGGCTGGTCATCGAGCGCCTGGGGCTCAACTCCGTGGCGCCCTTTGATCCCAAGGAGAAGATCATCGAGTACATCGTGGCCGAACCGCCGGACGAACCCCTGGCGGATATGGCGGTACGGGATTTCATCAAGGAGGTGGCCTCGCGCTCCTCGGCCCCCGGGGGCGGTTCGGTTTCGGCGCTGTTGGCGGCGCTGGGCGCCGGGCTGGGCTCCATGGCGGCCAAACTGACCTGGGGCGTGCGCAAATTCGAGGATCTGGACGCCCAGATGCGGGAAATCATTCCTCCCCTGCACAACCTCTCCCGGGAACTGGTGCCCATGATCGATGCCGACACCAACGCCTTTGCCGAGTACATGGAAGGCCTGCGCATGCCCAAGGATACCGATGAAGAGAAGGCGGCGCGGTCGGCCAAACTGCAGGCCGGGCTGCAGACCGCCATCCGGGTGCCCCTGACAACCATGCAGCTGGGAGACCGGGCCTGGGAGGCCCTGGTCCGGGCCGCCCGCCATGGCAACATGGCCTGCAAATCGGACCTGCAGGTGGGCGCCCGCGCCCTGGAAACCGGAATCTGGGGGGCTTATCAAAATGTGCTGATCAACATGTCCGGGATCAAAGATGAGGCCTTCAAGCAGGAGATCCTGGCGGAGGCCGAGGCCATTGCCAAGCGCGCCAGGGATAAGTGTGACGTGGTTTTGGAGATTTTGGATAATCGCTAGTACGTTCATTAAAAGTACAAGAATTGATTGGGGGATGTTTTTTACCACGAAGAACACGAAGAGCACGAAGAATATTTTATGATTTTGAAATTAGTGGTCGAAGGGACATCCTTATCCCCCAACCCCTCCCGCCAGGGGAGGAGAGTTTTCGGCCGGGCACTGATTGATATCCCTCATGGTCTTCGTGAACTTCGTGCTCTTCGTGGTTTCAATCCCAGGCTGCTAAATAGAGGAATTTTGTACTACGATCTTAAGATTTAGATTGAAATTTAACAGGTATGACCAAAGACTATTACGCCAAGAAGTTAAGCGCCCACAGGCTGCGGCGGGTGTATGCCATCGCCGACCCGCGGGTAAGGCGCTATCTGCAGGCCGAAATCGACCATCTGGCCGGATTTGTCCGTCCCGGCGACCGCATCCTGGAATTGGGCTGCGGGTACGGCCGTGTGTTGGCACCCCTGGCCGGCAGGGCGGGGCAGGCCTGGGGCGCGGATAACGCTTTTGAATCCCTGGCCCTGGCCGGCAGGGAACATCCGGGGCTGTGCCTGGGACTCATGGACGCGGCCCAACTGGCCTTTGCCGGGCAGAGCTTTGACCTGGTTTTCGGTATCCAGAATTTCATCAGTGCCTGCAAAGTGCCGCCCAAACAGCTTTTGCGGGAGTGTTTGCGCGTGATGCGGCCCGGCGGCTGCCTGCTGCTGGCCAGTTACGCGCCCCAGTTCTGGCCCCACCGGCTGGACTGGTTCCGGCAGCAAGCCGCCGAGGGATTGCTGGGGGCCATTGATGAAGAGGCCACGGGGGACGGTGTTATCGTGTGCCGGGACGGCTTCCGGGCAACCACGGTGACAGCCGGGGAGTTCTCCCGGCTGGCCGGCGCCCTCAACCTGCCAGCCAGGATTTACACTGTGGATAATTCCAGCCTTTTTTGTGAAATTGAGCGGCCCGCTTCAACTGACCCCATGGAAGGTGCCGAACCATGAGTACAGCAGGTTTTCCTGATAACAGCGATGCCTTGTACACAAATTGCCATCTGGCCACCATGACCGGTGACGAACCCTATGGCATCCTGGAGGATGCGGCCCTGGCCGTCCAGGGCGGGCGCATTGCCTGGCTGGGGCCGGCGGCCCACCTGCCGCCCAGGGCCGCCCGGGAAGCTCAATATGTGGTTGATTTACAGGACTGCTGGGTTACCCCGGGGCTCATCGACTGCCACACCCACCTGGTCTATGCCGGCAACCGGGCCCCGGAATTTGAAATGCGCCTCAACGGTATGACCTACGCGGAGATCGCCCGGGCCGGCGGCGGAATCCTGAGTACGGTCAAGGCCGTGCGCGGGGCTTCCCCGGAGGATCTTTACCACCAGTCGGTTCCGCGGCTCACCCAGCTCATGGCCCAGGGCGTGACCACCGTGGAGATCAAATCCGGCTACGGACTGGAAACCGATGCCGAGCTCAAGATGCTGCGGGCGGCGGCCCTTTTGGAACGGGTTTTTCCCGTGACCGTGAGTCCCACCTTTTTGGGAGCCCATGCCCTGCCGCCCGAGTATAAGGGGCGGCCGGATGCCTATATTGATTTGATTGTGGAGGAGATGCTGCCGGCGGTGGCCGCAGAGGGCCTGGCCACGGCTGTTGATGTATTCTGCGACCACATTGCCTTTAATGTTGAGCAGACCGAGCGGGTATTCGCGGCCGCGCTGCAGCATGGACTGCAGATCAAGCTGCATGCCGAGCAGCTCAGTGACCAGAAGGGCACCTTGCTGGCGGTTAAGCATGGCGCCCTGAGTGTGGATCACCTGGAATATCTGGGGGAGGAAGGCGTTACGGCCCTGGCCGGAGGAGATACGGTGGCCGTGCTGCTGCCCGGCGCGTTTTACTTTCTTAACGAAACCCGCAAACCGCCTGTTTCCCAACTGCGGAAAGCCGGGGTTTCCCTGGCGCTGGCCACCGATTGCAACCCCGGCTCCAGCCCCTGTACTTCACCTTTGCTGATGATGAACATGGGCTGTGTGCTGTTCGGGCTCACCCCGGCCGAAGCTTTATCCGGCTTTACCCGGCATGCGGCCCGGGCCCTGGGCCTGGCAGCGGAGCGGGGCAGCCTGGAAGTGGGCAAACTGGCGGATCTGGCCGTATGGGACATCGCCGGGCCGGCTGAGCTAGCCTACGCCATGGGCGGCAACCCTTGCCGTCTGGTGGTGAAAGAGGGTGAGATCGCGGGAGGAGACCTGTTGGGATGAGCATGGTAAGTAGCGGGTTGAGAGAGATCGGAACCGCGGAAAACGTGCTTTTGTTCAAGAGTGACCCCTTGCAATAACCCGCAGGATTTTAGGCCCCCGGCAAATGAATAATTGAGTAACCATTTGACTATGCCGTGTCGGCATGGTGTTTAAAAAATAAAAGGAGGGAGAATCATGATTAGAAAAATGCTGATTGGGATACTGACGCTGGGCCTGGTAGCCGGCCTGGCCGGATTGGCGGTGGGTGCGGATACCATCAAGATCGGTTTTCACGCCCCCCAGACCGGGTTTGCCGCCAGTGACGGCAAATCTTCCACCGAGGGCGCCCTGCTGGCTGTCAACCAGATCAATGCCGCCGGGGGAGTGCTGGGCAAGCAACTGGAGCTGGTGACCTATGATGACCAGGCCAAACCGGCCCAGTCCATTCCCATTGCCAATAAGCTCATCGGCCAGGATAAGGTCGTATTAGGTGTGTCGGGATCCTATTCCGGCGCTACCCGCTCGGCCGCCGGTGTGTTCCAGGAAGCGAAGATCCCCTATATTGCGGCCTACGCCATCCACCCGGACGTCACCCGGGCCGGGGATTATGTATTCCGCACCAGTTTCCTGGGCCAGATCCAGGGCAAAGCCGGGGCCAAACTCCTAGGCGAGATGATGGGCAAGAAGAAAGTCGTCATCATCACCCTGCAGAACGACTTCGGTAAATCCCTGGCGGCAGGATTCAAGGAGAAAGCCGCCGAATACGGCATCACCGTGGTCAATGAGTACCAGTATTCCATCAAGGACCGCCAGTTCGGCTCCATTGTGGCCAAGGTCAAGGCCGACAACCCCGAGGGTATCTATGCATCGGGCTACTACTTCACCGCCGGCCCGCTGGTGAGCCAGCTGCGAGCCGCAGGGGTTACCGTGCCGGTTATCGGCCAGGAAGGCTATGACAGCCAGAAGTTCATCGAAATTGCCGGACCCTCAGCAGAAGGCGTGATCATCACCACCAGCCTCGACCGGGATTCCAGCGTGCCTGAGACGGCCGACTTCATAAAAGCTTTTGAAAAACAGGCCGGTTTCAAATCCGATATGGTGGCGGCCAGCAGCCATACTTCAGTGATGGTGGCGGCCGATGCCATCAAACGGGCCGGGAGTACCGATCCGGATAAAATCCTGGAGGCCATTAAAGCCACCGACCTGAAAGTCTCCACCGGGACCATCAGGTTCAATGCCCTGGGAGAAGTGATGAAGGACGTGCAGGTGCAGGTGGTCAAGGACGGCAACTGGCACCATTATGCCGTTATCGATGATCCGGCGCTGTTGGCTCCGCCCGACAATTAAATTGCAATTAAGGACGAGTCCATCATGCTCTTCCTGGAACTCCTGGTTCAGGGTCTGATTTATGGCTGTATGTACGCCATCATCGCCGTGGGGCTGACCCTGGTTTACGGTCTGTTGCGCATCCTCCATGTGGCCCATGCCGGTCTATTCGCCCTGGGCGGATATCTGGGCCTGATAATTACCAACGCCTCGGGCAGCCTGCTGCTGGCCATGCCCCTGACCGCAGCCCTGGTGGGCTTCCTGGGGATGGCCATCTACCGCCTCTGTTATCAGCCCATTCTCGACCGCCCGCCCTATGTGGCCCTGATCGCATCCATCGGTCTGTTCATCGCCATGGAGGAGTTGTTCCGCCTGGTTTTCGGCCCCTACGGACTCACCTACGCCCAGCCGCACCTCCAGGAACTGCACCAACTGGGGGGCATCACCCTGCGGCGGGTGGACATCGCCATCGTGCTGGGCAGCCTGGCCATGCTGGGGGGGCTCTCCTGGCTGGCCCAGAAAACACGTATCGGCGTCGCCTGGCGGGCCACGGTGGATGATCCCCGGATGGCCGAAAGTTTCGGCATCAGCGTGGTCCGGGTGCGCTACCTCAACTTCTTCATTGGCTCGGCCCTGGCCGCCGTGGCCGGAATTTTCATCTCCCTGTTATCCAACCTGGTGGAGCCCACCATGGGGGGCGTGCCCAGTTACAAGGCGCTGGCCATCATTGTGCTGGGGGGCTTGGGCAATGTGGCCGGCACCCTCATCGCGTCCCTGGTACTGGGGATTGTGGAGGCCTTCGGAACCATCTACGTGGGCAGCTACCTGGATCGCGACGCCATTGCCTTTGCGTTTCTGATCCTGGTGCTGATGATCAGGCCCAAGGGATTGTTTGCGGGGAAATAGGTGTTGGGGTTCAGGGGTTCAGGGTTCTGCGGACGGGGGATGGTGTCGGGGCATGGCGTACCGTATCCGGGGTGATCTGGGTGATTAGACATCAATTAGAAATCTGGAGGAATATCTTACTTAATTAATCATGGGAATCTACGAACTCAGTTTAGCCACGGTGGTGGGCATCAATATCATCCTGGCCGTGGGACTCAACCTGATCACCGGCTATTGCGGGCAGATCAGCCTGGGCCATGCCGCGTTTTACGGTATTGGCGCCTATACCGCCGCATTGATGGCCAAGGCCGGTCTGCCCGGACCCCTGAATCTCGTAGCCGCCATGCTGGCGGCCGGTGCCGTGGGGCTTGTGGTGGGCCTGGCCAGCCTGCGGGTGCGGGAGGACTTCCTGGCCATTACCACCATGGGGGTGGGATTCCTGTTTTTGGGAATCGTGCGCCAGCAGGAGAGCATTCTGGGTGGTGAACTGGGTATCAGTTCAATTCCATCCTTCGGTCTCAGTAAAATGGCGTTTTTTATATTCGTGATGATTCTGGCCGCCCTGGCTGTCGGGTTCAGCCTATACATCAAACGTTCCTGGATGGGGTTCGCCTTCGAAGCCGTGGCCGACGATGAAGACACGGCCCGGGTGCTCTCTTTGGATGTGGCCGCCTACAAACTGGCCGCCTTTGCCCTAGGAACGGCCCTGGCCGGCCTGGCCGGCGGGCTCTATTGCTACTTTGCCCGTTTCATTGTGCCCGATGATTTTGGATTTATCACCTCCATTTCCGTGCTCTCCATGGTGGCCGTGGGGGGTATCGGCAGCGTTTTCGGTGTGATCATCGGTACTGCGCTGCTCACCCTGATGCCGGAGTTTTTCAGGTTCATCAGTGATTACAAATTATTTGTCTACGGTGCTTTGCTGTTTGCGGTGATGCGCTTCGCCCCGGATGGGCTGGCCGGCCTGGCCCGCCTGCTGGTCCGGCATCCAACGGGCTCCCGGGCCGGAAAGGCGAACAGCCCATGACGGTTTTGCTGGACGTACAGAATGTGACCATGCACTTCGGCGGGGTCCATGCCCTCACTGACGTCTCTTTTCAGGTGATGGCGGGGGAACTGCTTTGCCTCATTGGCCCCAATGGTGCCGGTAAAACCACTATGCTCAAGGTTATCACCGGCGTGGTCCATCCCCAGCGCGCACGAATCCGGCTCAACGGCCGGGAAATCAGCGGATTGCCCACCCACCGCCGAATGCGCCTGGGGTTAGCCCTCACCCATCAGATCGTCCGCCCCTTTCGTTCCATGACCATTCTGGATAACATCGCCTTTGCCGTGGGGCACAGCCGGTTTCGGCGCATCATTAAAGCCGTGGCCGCCCTGGACCGCACCTCCGAGCGCAACCGTGCCCGGGAGTTGCTGCAACTGGTGGGTATTGACGACCATGCCCATGAACCGGTGGGCGGCCAGCCCCTGGGGATCTTAAAACGCCTGGAAGTGGCCCGGGCCCTGGCCCTGGAACCCCGGCTGCTGCTGCTGGACGAACCCCTGGCCGGCCTCAACCACGTGGAGGCCGGCCGCCTGGCCGACACCATTGCCCGCATTAACCGAGAGGGGCTTACCGTGGTGATGATCGAGCACAACCTGGGTGAAGTACTGCGTATCGGCCAGCGCCTGGTGGTCCTGGACAATGGCCGCAAAATAGCCTCGGGCGACCCCCGGGAAGTCATGCGCATGCCCCATGTGCGCGCGGCTTACGTGGGCAAGGAGGAAGCAGATGCTGCGGCTTGATTCCCTGAGTTGCGGCTATGGCCCCATGCGCGCCGTGCACAGTCTGGACCTCGCGGCCGAAACCGGCCGCATCACCGCCCTTTTGGGCGCCAACGGCGCCGGCAAGAGTTCCACCATCATGTGCATTGCCGGGCATGTGGCTGTCCAGGGCGGCCGCATCCTTTACCAGGATGCGGATATCACCGGACAGACCCCCATGGAGCGGGTCCGGGCCGGTATCGGCCTGGTACCCGAAGGGCGCCGGCTGTTCAGCGGTCTTTCGGTGCGGGAAAACCTGGTGGTGGGCGGTTACTGCCGGGAAAAATCGCAGACTGCGGCCGGCATTGAGCGGGTGGTGGCCCTGTTTCCCCGGCTGGGCGAACGTATTCACCAGCAGGCCGCGTCCCTCTCCGGGGGGGAGCAGCAGATGCTGTCCATCGGCCGGGCCCTGATGAGCCGGCCCCGACTGCTGCTGGTGGATGAACTGAGTCTGGGGCTGATGCCCAAGGCCATCGATACTTGCTACCAGGTCATTGCGGATCTGAAACAGCAGGGGCTGACCATTGTGCTGGTGGAGCAGAGCACCAGCCGGGCCCTGGCCGTGGCCGATGCCGTGGTGGTGCTGGAATCCGGTAAAGCGGTGTGGACCGGCGGTGCGGATGAGGCGCGCAGCAGCAGCGACATGATTGACGCGCTGCTGGGGCTGCACTGACCGGTGCTGATCATGTTGCCTGCTAGACACAGGCGAATTTGCATAATAATTCATTCCCTTTTTATTGATTCTTGGAGTATCTATTTTCGGCTTGACATTAGTGTTTAGTAGCTATACGCTATGCGGCATGGAATCCAGGGGCCTGCATACCCTTCATGAACGTTTTCAGCTGTTGGCCCGCCTGGCGGCGGAGCTGGAAAGCACGCCGCGCCATTACGGCACGGACGAACTGCTGACGCCCTCCGAAATCCATCTGGTGGAACGCATCGGTGATCAGGATCAAAGCCTGAGCGTCACGGATCTGGCCCGGCTGGTGGGGGTAACCAAGGGCGCCATCTCCCAGACCCTGAAAAAACTGGCTCGCAAACAGATCGTCCGTAAAGATTCCGATCCCCATAACAGCTCCCGCACCCTGGTGAGTTTAACCGCCAAGGGCAAGGCCGCCTTTTACGCCCACATGCATTGGCACGAAACCGTGGACGGGGGCTTTAAGGAGTTTTTCATGAATCTGAGCCAGGACCAGGTGGATTTCTTAATCGAAACATTGTCCCGGCTGGAAGTGTTTTATCGGCAGGTAATGAAATAAAAAATTTTCAAAAAAGAGTATAGCTGCTAAACACCAATTAAGGAGATACCGATGAACACCCAGGCAAAAACCCAACCCCAGGGCCCCCATGTCTGTCCCCAGCACCTTGCTTTTTTTCTGGACAACTGGATGCGCCGGCTGATCCACCCGCCCCGTAAACTCCTGGGCGCGTATATCAATCCCGGTGATACGGTGCTGGATGTGGGTTGCGGACCGGGATTCTTCACCATTGAAATGGCCCGCATGGTGGGGCCCCAGGGGCGGGTAATCGCCGCCGATCTGCAGCAGGGCATGCTGGATCGGGTGCGCCGTAAAGCGGAAAAGCACCGGGTTGCCGAGCGTATTGAGTATCATCGCTGCGCTGCGGACCGCGTCGGTTTCGCGGGGCGGGTGGATTTTATCCTTGCTTATTATATGCTGCATGAAACCCCGGACCCCAGGGGTTTCCTCAACGAGGCGGCGGGCATGCTGAACCCCGGGGGCAGGATCCTGGTGGTTGAACCCAAGATGCACGTATCCGCCCGGGAATTTGCCGAAACTGTGGCGGAAGGGGAGGGTGCGGGGTTAACCGTGGCGGGTCATCCGGCTAACAGGGGCGGTCGCAGTGTGCTGCTCGCTCTTCCCTGAGGGATTTTTTGTCCTGCGGGTGGCGGGCAACTGCATAACCCGGATCGGCATAGCGGGAGGTGGTCCAGTAAATGGCCAGGCCGGCGAAAAGGGCTCCGCCTGCCGAGGCGAAGAGGGCTTGATAACCAAGGTGCTCGCCAATGAACCCCAGCATCACCGCTCCCAAAAAAATACCGCCGTCCACGCCTCCGGTGAAGACCCCGTTGGCCTTGCCCCGGTTCTGGGCGGCGATGGGGCGGATGGCCAGGGCCAGCATGCTGGGAAAAACCACACCATGGCCCAGTCCGGTGACCAGTCCGGCCAGGCACAAGCCCAGGCGGGTGTGGGCCCACATCACCGAAGAGAAACCGATGCCCGCCAGGAGCAGGGCATAGGGCAAAAGACGCGTTTCACCGATGCGGTCGGCCACCCGGCCCATGGTCAGGCGGGCGACGATGGCGGCGGCGGAGTAGGCCAGAAAATAGGTGGAGACATAAAGCTCCTGGCTGCGGGCATAGGGGGCCACGAAACTGCCGTGGGCAGCGAAGCCGAAGCCGAAACAGAGTCCCACCAGGGTAATGCGCAGCAGGGGGGGGTGCCGGACCATTTGCAGGAATGATTTGCGAAGGGTTTGGGCTGCCGCCCGGTAGCCGTCGGGAATCCCCAGACTGATGGCCAGGGCGCCCAGACTGATCACCCCCGCGCTGATGAACATGGCGGGAAAGCCGAAACGATAGATGATCCATTCGGCAGTCAGGGGGCCCACGGCGATTCCCAGGAGCCCGGTGGCGCCGAACATACCGATGCCCTCATTGAAACGCGCGGCGGGAATGATATCCGCGGCCCAGGTGAGGCCCGCTACCAGGGCCAGTCCGGAACCGATGCCGTAGACCAACCGCAATCCCAGCAATACCGGAAATATCGTTTCCACGGGTTTCTGGAGAAATACGTGCAGGCCGCTGGCCACCCCCATCAGGAGACATCCCGCAACATAGCTGCGCATGCGTCCGAAGCGGTCAATGAGTTCCGAAACCAGGGGCCGGCACAATACCGCCGCCAGGGACATGCTGCCCATGAGCAGGCCGATATCGCTTTTGGTGCCGCCGAAATCAAGGATGAAGAGCGGATAGACCAAACCGCAGCCCATGGATGAGATCATCAGGAAATTGGAGGCCGAAAGCCGGACATAGATCGGGTTGTAAAGCGCTGGGGGGTGTGGGGCGTGATGCTTGGCCATGGGTTCACAGTTAAAAGGTTCAGGGACGGTTTTTCGATTTATGGGGCTTGTGGAGGGGGACTCTATCACAATTCACTCCGGTCTGAAATGGCCGGAATCCTAAAAAAGTGACGGGTACCCTTGCCTGGAGGGGATCTGTACATACACTATAGGGGACATTCACTTCGGTAACGCGTACAGGCAGGTTCGATCCATGGCGCACGACAAGGAAACCAGCGGTTCCAATCTGGAATCCGTTGACTGCGGGTGGGAGGCCGAATCCACGGCCGTCATCCTGGAGAGTATTTCCGACGGTGTTTTCACCGTGGACAGGAATTGGCGGATCACCGCCTTTAACCGGGCCGCCGAAGAAATCACCGGAATCCCCCGGGAGGAGGCCATGGGCCGGCCTTGCTGGGAGGTGTTCCGCACCAGCATGTGTGAAAACGACTGTGCCTTGCGCAGCACCATGGCCAACGGCGAACCCATTGTCAATCGAACCGCCTTCATCGTCACTGCCGGTGGCCGGCGTATTCCCATCAGCGTATCCACATCCCTGCTGCGGGATGCCCGGGGCAACCTGCGCGGCGGGGTGGAAACCTTCCGGGATTTGAGCCTGGTGGAGGAACTGCGTAAGGAACTCCAGGGGCGTTATCAACTGGGTGACCTGGTCAGCCGCAGCCCGGCCATGGGTGAAATCTTTCAAATCCTGCCCCAGGTCGCGGAGAGCAGCAGCAATGTGCTCATCGAGGGCGAAACCGGTACCGGCAAAGAGCTGGTGGCCCGTGCCCTGCACAATCTGAGTCCCCGCAATGCGCAACCCTTTGTGGCGGTCAACTGCAGCGCCCTGCCGGATACACTGCTGGAATCGGAAATGTTCGGCTACCGGGCGGGCGCCTTCACCGGGGCCGATAAAGACAAACCCGGCCGGTTTGCCCTGGCCCACGGCGGCACGCTGTTCCTGGATGAAATCGGCGATATCAGCCCCGCCCTCCAGGTGCGCCTGCTGCGGGTGCTGCAGGAAAAAGCCGTGGAACCGCTGGGGTCGACCCGGCCGGTACCGGTGGATGTGCGGGTTATCACCGCCACCAACCTGGACCTGGCCGGGCAGGTCAAGAAGGGCGTATTCCGGCGGGATCTTTACTACCGCATCAATGTGATGCGTCTCGAACTGCCGCCGCTGCGCCAGCGCCGGGAGGATATTGCCCTGCTGGCCGAGCATTTCATCCGCCGCCTGAGCCGGCTCCAGGACAAACCCATAACCGGCCTCAGCCCGGAAGCCCTGGCCCTGCTCATGGCCCATGACTACCCCGGCAATGTGCGTGAACTTGAAAACGGTATCGAACATGCGTTTATTTTATGCTCCTCAGGCGAGATCGAACCGGCCCACCTGCCCCGGAATCTAATGGGTGAACCCTCCGGGCCGGCACCGCCTGCAGCGGGCAATATGGATACAGCCGTGCGAACCGTGGAGGCCCGGACCATTCTTAACGCCCTTGAACGAAATAACTACAACCGCCTGGCTGCAGCCCGGGAACTGGGAATTCATAAAAGCACGCTTTTCCGCAAAATCAAGGCCCTCAACATAGACCTGCCCAAAAAATCGGGACGGTAGACGCTTATAGTGGGGGGAGGGGCGTTTCTGGCAGGGCACGAAGTTGTGCTTGACTTTGGCAGGATATTTGGCCAGAAAAAAACCAGAGGCACACAATACCGCAACAATACTGCAAATTCAAAAGAGACAGGAGGCATACCCATGGCCGGTTCTGATCTTCAAGGGACAGGCAAATCAACTAGTGCGGAGCGGCGGAAGCACCGGCGGACGGATCGGCGCATCAAGGTGGATATAAAGGACGGCGGCCGGGGATTCGAGATTCACGGGAAAACCTGGAATTTAAGCTCGGCGGGGGCTTATTGCCGGGTCAACCGGCCCATACCCGAGATGACCCAATTGATGATGGTCCTGGCTTTGCCGGAGAAAGAGTTGATGTGCAGGGGCACTGTGGTCCGTCAGGTATCCGATCCCGATAATCCGGATTACTGCCAGCTGGCCATTTTTTTCCATGACATGTCGGAGAAAGACCGGGCCAGGCTGTCCGCCTTTGTGGAACACTAACTGTCCCCTGTTCGCAGCTAGGAAGACATTTTCTGATTTAGATTTCACCGCCCGCTGCGCTCAAGCCGCAAAGTTCGCAAAGTGATGTCTGAATTTAAAACCGTCTGGAAATAAAAACTCAGCGTGCTCTGCGGCTCTGCGGTGAATAAAGAAATAGAATCCATGCTTATTGTGAGCAGGCCTGGCAACAGCTTGTTAGGGTGTGTCCGGTTAGGCCAGCGCAGCCACCGGATTCTTAAAGCTGCAGGGCATGATCATGGCGCATTTGCCGCAGACATGGGTATTGTCCGGCAGGTCACTGAGTTCAGGGAGGGTGGCCCGATTCTCCTTTAAACGGTCCCAGCAAGCCTTCCGCTGAAACTCATCTTCCCCCAGCGCCGTCACCGGACAGGCCTCCAGGCACTTGCCGCACTTATGGCCTGCCTTGACCAGGCAGGCCTCCCCGGTCTCAATCAAGGGGTGCTCACCCAGATCCGCATCGGTGACCAGACTGCCCAACCGGCCACAGCATCCCGCCGGCGTGATCAGCAGGCAGTGGGAGCCGAAACGTCCCATGCCGGCCAGGAAACCCAGGTGTTTATGGGACCAATCCGCCATCAGCCGGCGATGATCGAAATTGGCCGTGGGCGGTGTCAGGGCCGCCGCATACCCTGCCTGGCGCAGCCGTTCGGCCAGCGCGGTACTCAAATCGCTTAACAGCTGGTTAGTCAGGACATATGCCTGGCCCCAACTGCGGACCGGGCGCTCGCCCCCTCTGTTTTCCCGGATGACCCAGCGCTGGAAAGGAATGAAGAAGACCGCCAGGGAGCGCGCCGTGGCCAGAAGGTCCCGCGGCTGAAGATGGGTGGGGGCCGCCATCCGGGGCAACTCTTCAAAACGTTCGTCAATGGGGGCACTGACCATCAACGGAGGTTGCCACCATTGGGTGAGGCCTTGCTGCTCCGCGTAATGCGTAATGAAATCTGTGGCAAATTCCCTTAAATCATTTATGGTCACGGCAGCCATGGATATTATTCCTCGTCCGGAAGATCCCCGGGCCGATTAGGCCCGGGGCGCTTGAGATTGGTGTTTTGGAATCGTGAATTTGTGAAAAAACGGGCAGTTACCCTTCAAAGACCGCTCATCATGTACCATCCATTCAGGACGCATAAGTTCCCTTGGTCCGCCGGCCCTCGGCGAGCTTGCTGATATGGGTGCCTTCCACCAGGTCGAGACCGGCCTTATCGGCGATCATGGTTTTCAGGTAGTCGAGATGGGGACAGCGGGGGCCATGGAAATTGTCATGGGTGATGCAGGACGCCAGATGCACCACGATCTGCTCCTTCTCCACTTTTTCCCTTTTATTGATGGTGCGGGTCAGATCGCCCAGTTTGCGGTGCACGGCCCGGCCGCAGCATCCCCCGCAGGTGAGGTACAGGGTACGGTAATTGCGGTCCGCCGGGTATCCCGCGAAGAGGCCCGTGCGCTGGCTGAAGGCCTGTTCGCAAAAATATCCGGAGCAACGCTCCATGACAATGTGGCACTGCACGACGACAATGTAGGTTTTGGCTTCCATGATGCTCCTTTTTTTTGTTAGGCCGATTGGGAACGGCTGCATATTTCATGAACTATTCCGGAACAGCGTTACTCACTTGTACACCCTGCGAAGCAGTCGCGCAATGCACCTTTTACAAGCCTCGATCATGAATACCATTTGCAATTATTATTTAAATTACCTGTTTCCGTATCATAAATGGGAAGATTGAAAATACTATATTTGGTATTGACAAGTCGAAGATATCGCTATATATCGTGGCTTAATCATGGGGGCGGGTTCTGCTACGGCGTTGCCCTGTGCTGACGGCACCCCGTTGGACGACCTTTGCTGGCCTGCCCATCCAATGGCCGACTCATCAGATAGAGGCACTTTCACCCGCCCCATGATCCCTGTTCGACATGGTCAGCGATTCCCCCAGGAGATTCGTTGGTTGCCCACCATTGTCTGCAAACTCGATTCTGATCTGTAACTCCCATAGTGTCCACCCGACAGTGGGGGCAATTCATTTTTTGGAGGTCCGAAGATGGAAGCGCTGCGCATTAATCCCGAAGGTCGGCCGGTTAAGGTGCCCTCCCCCGAGTACAACAGTATCCGCAAACGCAACGGGGAAACCGTTCCCTTTGACAGTACAAAAATCACCACCGCCATTCTCAAGGCGGGCCGGGCCACCGGTGAGTTTGCCGACGACACTGCCCGGCATTTGACCCTGCGGGTGATGAGCGTGGCCCAGACCATGCTGCCGGACCTGCCCTCGGTGGAGGAGATCCAGGATGTGGTGGAGGAGATCCTCCTGGCTTCACCGTTTAAACATACGGCCAAGGCCTACATCCTGTACCGGGACCAGCACGCCCGCATCCGCGAAATGGCGGCCCAGGCCGATATGGAACTCATCGACCGCTACCTGGAGCGCCTGGACTGGAAGGTCAAAGAGAACAGCAACATGGCCTACTCCCTCCAGGGGCTCAATAACTACGTTTCCAGTGAGATCAGCAAAATCTACTGGCTCAACAAGATCTACATCCCGGAGATCCGCGAGGCCCACAGCGCCGGCGACCTGCACCTTCATGACCTGGGGTCGCTTTCGGTCTATTGCGTGGGCTGGGACCTCAAAGACCTTCTGCTGGCCGGGTTCCAGGGCGCCCCAGGCAAGTCCGAGAGCCTGCCGGCCAAGCATTTCCGCAGCGCCCTGGGCCAGATCGTTAACTTTTTTTACACCCTGCAGGGGGAGGCGGCCGGGGCCCAGGCCTTTGCCAATTTCGATACCCTGCTGGCGCCCTTCATCCGTTACGACCAGTTGGATTACACCCAGGTCAAGCAGGGACTCCAGGAGTTTGTGTTCAATCTCAACGTGCCCACCCGGGTCGGTTTCCAGACCCCCTTCACCAACTTGACCATGGACCTGCAGCCCCCCCAAACCCTGGCCGCTGAGAACGTGATCATCGGGGGCCAACCCCGGACGGAGCTGTACGGCGATTTCCAGCGGGAAATGACCATGCTCAACCGCGCCTTCCTGGAGGTGCTGGTGGAGGGGGACGCCAAGGGGCGCGTGTTTACCTTTCCCATCCCCACTTACAATATCGCCGCGGATTTCGACTGGGCGGCCCCCGGACTGGAGCGTCTGTGGGAAGTGACGGCCAAATACGGGATCCCCTATTTCGCCAATTTCATCAACTCCGATCTCTCACCGGATGACGCCCGCTCCATGTGCTGCCGTCTGCGCCTGGACTTGCGCACCCTGGAAAAACGGGGGGGCGGGCTGTTCGGGGCCAATCCCCTCACCGGGTCCATCGGCGTGGTCACCATCAACATGCCCCGCCTGGGGTTTAAGGCCGCCGATGAAGCTGATTTCTTAAACCGCCTGGACCGGGTCATGGAGATTTCCCGCACCAGCCTCGAAACCAAACGCAAGGTCCTGGAAAGCCTCACCGCCAAGAATCTCTATCCCTACACCCAGTTCTACCTGCGCTCGGTGCGGGAGCGCTTCGGCAAGTTCTGGCACAACCATTTCAGCACCATCGGCCTGGTGGGGATGAACGAAGCCTGCCTCAATTTACTCGGCGAGGATATCGGCACGTCCCGGGGATCCGCCTTTGCGGCCCGGGTTCTGGACCACATGCGCGACAGGCTGACCCGTTTCCAGGAAGAGACCGGCAACTTTTACAACCTGGAGGCCACCCCGGCCGAAAGCACGGGCTACCGCCTGGCCCGCCTGGACCGCAAGCGCTATCCGGGGATTCGCTGTGCCTGTGCGGAAGAGGGGGCGGAACCCTTCTATACCAACTCCACCCAATTGCCCGTATCCTACCGGGATGATATTTTCCGTGTACTGGATCAACAGGATGAACTGCAGGTCCGCTACACCGGGGGCACCGTGCAGCATATCTTTCTGGGCGAGGCGGTCCCGGACCCGGAAGCGGTGAAACATTTCGTGCGCAAGGTGTGCACCCATTATCGCCTGCCCTATTTTACCCTGGCGCCCACCTTCTCCATCTGTCCGGAACACGGCTACCTGCGGGGCGAACACAGCCGTTGCCCGGATTGCGGCGCCCCGACCGAAGTCTACTCCCGGGTGGTGGGCTACCTGCGCCCGGTGCAGCAATGGAATGCCGGCAAACAGGCCGAGTTCACCCGCCGGCATCTCTATGCTCTAGAGGAGTCCTCGTGAGGATCGGCGGCCTGCTGCCTTTGAGCCTCAGCGATTACCCCGGGGCTGCGGCCATGGTGGTCTTTACCCAGGGCTGCAACCTGCGCTGCCCCTTTTGCCATAACCCCGGCCTGCTCTCCTGCCTGGGATCCTCCACAACCATGATTCCGGTCAGCGATGTCTACCAGACCATCGCCCAGCGGGGGGGGCTTTTGGACCATGTGGTGGTCAGCGGCGGCGAACCGACCATTCAACCGGACCTACCTCTATTTTTGAACACCCTTAAATCCATGGGCTGCCGGGTCAAGCTGGATACCAACGGCACCCGGCCGCAGGTCATCGAGGAAATCCTGGCGCAGAACCTGGCGGACTATATTGCCATGGACGTCAAGGCACCGCCCCGCAAATATCCCCTGCTTACCGGCGGTCTGGCCTACTATTCCGATGTGTTCCCGGCCATCCGGCTCATTGCCTCCTCCGGAATTGACC
>Ga0180435_10002032_pt1 | contig 20788 bp, 21 predicted proteins | sample SS_ome_3_FD_132467 | JGI IMG/M metagenome (GOLD analysis project Ga0180435, IMG submission 132467) | Hypersaline lake sediment archaeal communities from the Salton Sea, California, USA - SS_3_S_1 metaG | ecosystem: Environmental > Aquatic > Non-marine Saline and Alkaline > Hypersaline >...
CAAATAATCTTGAACTGAAAGAATCTCATTTCCGAAATAATCGCTATTGTCACATTTCTAGGATAAGGATAAAGGGATTAGTATATTAGTATGCACAAATATTGTACATATTTTGTCTAGATTAACCCTTGACAAATACCTAGTTATTTGGCAAAATATAGACAATAAGTAAACAAAACCTATATTTTGGAGGAAGTAATGAAGTTCAAATCCGTTTTACTCGTTTCTTTAGTAGTTGTTTTATTATCAGCCGCATGTGCTCCCTCAGCAGTTGAAGTGGTTGCTACGGAAGAACCCAAACCAACAGCTACCCCGATCCCGGAACCCACTGAAGAGCCTATGGTAGAAATGCTGGACATTGTAGACACTGCAGTGGCAGATGGTCGGTTTACGACTTTAGTTGCCGCAGTAGAAGCAGCTGGTCTGGTAGATGCTCTTAAAGGTGAAGGTCCATTAACTGTTTTTGCTCCCACCGATGATGCTTTTGCCGCTCTGCCGGAAGGTACTGTCGAAGCCCTGCTTGCTGATATCCCGGCGTTGACCAATATTTTGCTCTACCATGTAGTAGATGGCAAAGTTATGGCCGATTCTGTGGTTGAATTAAACCAGGCGATGACCCTGCTGGGTCAGTATGTTGACATCCAGGTAATGGATGGCAAAGTAATGGTTGATGGAGCCCAGGTTATTATCACTGATATCGAAACCGCCAATGGAGTTATCCATGTGATCGATGCCGTGATCCTTCCTGAGACCCGCGACATTGTAGATATCGCAGTTGAAGATGGACGTTTCACAACCCTGGTTGCTGCAGTGCAGGCTGCCGGTTTGGTTGATGCCTTGAAAGCTGAAGGTCCCCTGACCGTTTTCGCTCCCACCGATGATGCTTTTGCTTCTCTGCCGGAAGGCACCGTGGAAGCCCTGCTTGCTGATATCCCAGCCCTGACTGATATCCTTCTTTACCATGTTGTTGATGGCAAAGTGATGGCAGCTGATGTGGTTGAATTGAGTTCGGCTTCAACCTTGTTGGGGCAGGACCTGGCTATATCTTTGATGGATGGAAAAGTGATGTTGAATGAATCCCAGGTCATTATCACTGACCTTGAAACATCCAATGGTGTTATTCACGTGATTGACGCCGTCTTATTACCCCAATAGTATCTTCTCCTTAGTTGTAATCGAAAAAGCGGAGCTATTTGCTTCGCTTTTTTGATTCAGACCAGGGTGGGATTTGCTTACGAGGAATGTGGATGAGCAGATCTTTCTTTCTAAAAAAATATTTCCATTCAGCTGAGACCTTCCAGGACCTCCTCCAAATATCCAGTGCCTTCCTGCTCGGCCTTTTTGGCTGCCTGGAGGTGTTCTGCCGCTTTTTGGCTCTTGGAGTTTTCCCCTACTTGACCTTGTTCATTATTTTCAAAGAAGGGATAGAGTTCAGTGATGTCCTTGAGCTGTTTGGAGACTTCACTATAAGAACGAATAGCACCATCAAGGGCGTCATCAATAATTCCTGGAATGCGCGTTTTGGCTTCCCGGAGGAAGGAAACAGCGTAGCTCCGGCATTCTTCCCAGACGGCTGCGTTATAGGCATGACCCATTAATGCCGCTTTGCCTGAACTGACCGCTTCGATCCAGCCTTGATAGGCATCTTGTCCGGCAAGGTAATCAGGGAGAACCCACTCTTGTGAACCCTGATTAAATGCGATCGCAAACGTTAAGGCCTCCTTGACAATCTGTTCATCCTTGACTGGTTTGAGGGGTTTTAAGATGTGGATTTCCAGCAGGCCGATTCCGGTCTTGCCCAGTTTTCTCCAGGGTTTGGGGCTGAGCCCCTGGTCCGCCCCTGGACCGTTGTAGTAGTAACCAGCATCATCATATCCTTCTACGACATACCACTCCGGAACAGCCATTTCCCAACCAATAACAGGTAAATCCTGATCCAGAGCAGCCTTGGCCAGATCCCAGGCTTGTTTTTGTTTTTCCTTATATCCAGGCTGGCGTTTATCACCAAATACACCTTCAAGCTGGTAGCCGATATTTACTCCCAGATCATAAAATCGAGTCGTCTTCCAGGCGGTCGGTCCGCTGGGACAGGATCCATCCCTGGACATGTTAATGATGAATCCATGCCCTGTGCCGCCAAATAACCAACCCAGGCTGGGTGCAATATCCAGGTATTTCAAACAACCGTGAATGCAGCCGACTAATGAAGTCCATGTTGGGGTCCAAGCTAGATTGGAGAGTCTTTTCATGATGCCTCCTGATAGTAGGGGTACCATTGATGCGGTTCTATTGTAGTATCTTAACCATACTTGAAAACAGTCCCCCGTCAATGGATTATCTTAGCAATCACCCAAGGGATGATGTGCTGACCCGAGAACTTTGTTATACTCATATTTAGCCTGATAAAAGGAAAATATGATGATCACAAAAGATAGAGCGATAGAAATTCTTCACGAAAATATCAAAAATAAGAATCTTCGTAAACATCATTATGGTGTGGCGGCAGCCATGAAGAGACTGGCCTTAGAATTTGAAGGTGATCCGGCTGTTTGGGAAATTGTGGGTTTGCTGCATGACGCCGACTATGAAAGAACCAAAGACCAAATGGATCAGCATACGATCCTGCTGGCTGAGATCCTGAAAGATGAGGATTTGGACGCAGAGATCATCCGCTCTATACAATCCCACGCTTCTGAATATACAGGAGTCAAACCATCTTCTGCGATGGACTATGCCTTGCTGAGTTGTGATGATCTGACCGGGTTGATTGTCGCGACAGCACTGATGAATCCGGAGAAGTTGGCTGGCGTGAAGGTTAGCTCAGTGTTAAAGAAATTTAGAAATAGTGCTTTTGCTGCCAGTGTCAATAGAGACAAGATAAAAAAATGTGAACAGAATCTGGATATTGGTCTGGAACGTTTCGTGGGGCTTGTCCTTGAGGCTATGCAGGCCGAAGCCAAACTGCTAGGGTTGGATTAGCAATTGATTGGTAAAGGGATCAGGGAGCTCTGAGAGCTCCCTGTTTTTGTTTGAGACTAGATTCCGAGAGAGCTCAAAATTAGCATCAAAATGACCAGGTAGATGGAGAAAGGGACTAATAAAACCAATGGGAGAAAAGCCCGGAGCCAGCGCTTTTTCCCGAATTCAGCAGGGGGCAGAGAGTTATCCAGGATCCAGGCCGGAGGCAGCACCAGGGAGCTGTATACTGGGATGAACTGCCAGAACGCAGCCAGGAATGCAAGGACCGTGAATTCGATCAGGTTCACCGGAGAGCCCAATATAGCGGGCATGATCACACCTCCGACAATACCATCTGCACCCATTTCGTAAACTGCGCCCAGCAGTAATACAGCCGCAAAGGGAAAGCGTTCTTTTCCCTGTACCTTCACGAATATCCAGACCATACCAATATACCAGGGCATAGTTATCAGTAGGTCGATCAGTAAATTGGGATGAGCGGCCACTCCAGAAGCACGAAAGGCTTTTTCGATAATGAGGAACAGGGTTTCGATGATCGCAGCATTGAAAGATCCCAACAGGATTGCGTTACGGACTGGTTTTCTGGATAATTCGTTCAACCAATACTTCCTGGTTAGAAATAATAGCCCCGTGTAGAAGCCGCTGAGAGTAATGGAAACGGCCAGGGTAAGGTTTTCTGGGGTAGGTTCTAAGAAAACAACGAAATATGAGAACGCCAATCCCCAAAGGACACCGCCGAAGACAAGTTTGCCAAGCCGTGAGAGGTTCATAGATTAAGTACAGTTCTGAGAGGGAGAAAGTTGCGTTAAAGGAAACCGTGCGAAATCTTCCCAGGAAGGGCGGTTGAGTTACTGTTTTTGGTGGGCTTGATAATAATTTATATAAGGGGGAAAAACAGCTACCGGGAGAACCTTTCTTGGATACCGGTGCGTATACTCCAGATCAGATTGCGAACCATGCGGTTGATGGCCCGATTGAGCTCGGTAAGTTTATCAATCAGCTTGTACATTGCATCCTCAGGTTTGCGAGCATCTATCCCTGTGTACGCAAAGAAGATGATGATCAGGAGCATGAGGAAGATAACGATCAGGATTGCTTTTGAAGTGTTCATATCAGTCCCGTTTGGTAATTCGTGTTGTTATTATAAAGCGTAATATTGTAATTTGTAAGTAATGAATCATAAGGACCCCTCTAGAACATCTCTTGACAAAGGCCAGTAAATCATATAAAATGTAGCAAATAACTTTGTACCACAAACAACTGTGTGGCACAAATACGCGTTCTGGGCAGAACATAGGAGTCAAAATGTCTGAAAGTATCAACCTCAAAGAAATAAAAAGACAGGTGTACCTGTTCTATTCTGAAGATGGTCTCGCTGATCTTGCCATTGGCCTGATGATCTTTGGTTTCGGGATCTTCCTGATGATAGATCTGCCAGCTCTTGTGGGTTTGCTAGGACTACTTTCCTTCCTGGTGTGGTATTTCGGAAAAGAATACCTGGTTTTTCCCCGAGTCGGCTCGATCCAGCCTGACCAAGAGATGAAAAAACGCTTCGTGGGGTTTTTCATCAATATGTGTCTGATCGGTTTGGGGGTTTTCGCCTTATACTTTCTGAATCGAAATTCGGGTGTATCTTTCTTGGGTCAATACCCCCTAATGTTATTTGGGCTTGTGTTAGCGCTCGCTATCAGCTCACTGGGAATGGTCATGAAAACATACCGGTTTTACCTTTATGGGCTGCTTGTCTTTGCCGCTATGGCGATTGGTGAGTTCCTTGGTAGTTCTGTAACAGAAGTGGATCCTTTCTTGATCTCTGTGGTCAGCGCCGGAGGGATCATACTGGTTGCAGGGTTTATCGTCCTGATAAGGTTCCTGAAAAAATATTCGGTTGTTTCAATCGAAAGCTAATGATGGCTGATCAAAAACAACCCATCTTGAATATCGATCTGGAGATCGACCGCCTTGTTCATGAGCCGGTCCGGTTAAAGATCCTGGCTTACCTCTCAGAGGTAGAAAGTGCAGATTTTGTTTTCCTGGTCAGCCGTTTGGGATTGACTATGGGGAATCTCTCCGCCCATATCAGCAAACTGCAAGAAGCAGGCTATATCAAGATCGACAAATCTTTTAAAGGGAATCGCCCTCATACAATGATCACCCGCACAACATTAGGGGCAGAAGCTTTCTCTAAGTATCGTGATGGGATGCTGCAGCTCCTGCAATAAGATCTATCTCGCTCTTCCGAAATCCTCTCAGGATTTTCCTCTGGAAACTGTTTTCTTTGGGACTTCGGAAGTATTTCTTCCCCGATACATATCATTGATTTAGTATTCATAATCAAACCATAACTCTCGATGGATAAGGGGGATAGGTAAGATGACCATCCCCCATCGTATCCATAGAATATATTATTACCATCACCATCCCCTCATGATAGGGGTAATTATTCATATAACAGTACAGAAGGATGATCAAACTATGGCTCAATCTCCCTTGAATGATGATCGCCCATTCGAATTGGGTTTATATACATTTGTTGATGACGGAAGAAATGCGTTGACCGGGGTAAAAAAGGACCCAGGAAAAGTAATGGCTGATTTCCTGGAGACCGCAGAGCTGGCAGATCAAACTGGGTTGGATGTGATTGCTATTGGAGAGCATCACCGGGAAGAGTATTTGTCTTCAGCCCCAGAGGTGATCCTGGCTGCGGTTGCTGCCCGTACTGAAAATATCCGGCTTTCTTCTGCTGTGACTGTCTTAAGTTCCGATGACCCGGTCAGGGTTTTTGAGCGATTTTCATCGCTGGACCTACTTTCCAATGGCAGGGCAGAGATCATGGCAGGCAGAGGATCTTTTATTGAATCTTTTGGGCTGTTTGGATATGATCTAAATGATTATGGGGATTTATTTGAAGAGAAATTGCGCCTATTAACCCAGATCACAGACAATCGATCGATTACCTGGTCAGGTAAATTTCGATCATCCCTGGAAGGCCAGATCATTTATCCCCGTCCAATTCAGAGCAGGATCCCTCTGTGGGTGGCCGTTGGTGGATCCCCGGATTCATCAAAAAGAGCGGCCTCTCTTGGCCTGCCGATGGCATTTGCGATCATCGGCGGTTTGCCGGAACGTTTTGCACCATTTTTTGACCTATACAGGCAAACATCGCGTGAATTCGGGTTTGATCCAGACAGGATTCCGCTCAGCGTTAATTCACATGGATTTATTGCAGACAAGTCGCAGGACGCGGTTGATGAATATTACCCCCATGCGGAGGTCATGTTCAACAAGATCGGTAAGGAACGTGGCTGGGGACCAACTTCGAGGGCTCAGCTGGAGACCCAGCGGGATCTGCAAGGTTCTGATTTTGTGGGATCCCCGGACGAGATCATTGAGAAGATACTATTCCAGCATGAGATCTTCCAACACCAGCGCTTCTTGATCTATATGGGCAATAATGCCATAGCACATAAGAAGATGATGCGGGCAATTGAGTTGTTCGGTACTAAGGTGGCACCGGAAGTCCGGAAAGAGATCGCCCGTAGAAATAAATCCTGAAAATTATGATATCTTTGCTTTAAAAATAACCTGCCATGTGCAGGTTATTTTTAATTCCACTGCCTGATATCAGGAATCACTCTTCTCAAAAAAGCCGCCGGGACTATAATAGGCAGGGAATAATTACTGTTTTCTAGTTGGAGGATCGGGATGACTACAGACGAATCATTATTAAGATTATATATTGATAGTGCGGACCCAGATGATTGGGATACTTACCTGGCGACCGGTATGTTTTATGGCGTGACTACCAATCCAAATCTTATTGCCAAGGCTGGTTTGCCATTTAAGGTCGATTCGCTAAAAGACCTAGCCAAAAAGGCGTTTGATTACGGCGCCAATGAGATACACATGCAGGTATGGGGAAGTGAACCTGAGGAAATGTTGGATGTTGGCCGGGGACTGGTTGCCATCGATCCGCGAGTGATGGTTAAGGTGCCAATAGATATCACCGGGATATTGCTGGCCAAGCAATTAATTGACGAAGGTGCCAACGTGACATTGACTGCACTTCATTTCACCCAGCAGGTAGTAACGGCTATCGCGATGGGTGCTACATATGCAGCGCCCTACCTGGGTCGGATGACCGATGGGGGATTGAACGGGCTGGAAGAGGTCACAACGATGGGGCGGTTCATTAAAGAAATGGATAGTCCCTTGCGTTTATTGGTAGCCAGCATCAGGCAAAGTGAAGAACTCGTCACCTTGGCTTCCAGGGGGATTAATACTTTTACGATAGTGCCGCGAATTATTCATGAGTTCCTGGAAAATAGCCTGACTGACAAGGCTGTAGCATCGTTTGAAGCGGCTGTGAAACAGTCTGCTGGGTAACTCCAAATCTGGTATCTGTTGGACATCGGATAACTGGGAAGAATTCCATGATCCTATGGTGTAGAGAAGCTCAAATTGATCTATTATATAATATGATAAATTTATCCGGAGGTGCAGGATGCGTTTTAATGACAAAGTAGTTGTCGTTACCGGAGGGGCGAACGGAATTGGTCGGTCTGTATCAAAACAGTTTGCTAAAGAAGGAGCTCGGATTGCCATCTGGGATGTGGCAGATGAGGCTGGAGAAAATTTGGCTGCAGATATCAGTGGTCGAAATGAAATAGCGCTTTACAAGCATGTGGATGTTACTCAATCTGAAGAAGTAGATGCTGCTGTGGCAGAACTCATTAATGAATGGGGTAAGATCGATATTCTGATTAACAATGCAGGCATCCTGCGCGACAGCCAACTGGTCAAAGTCAAGGATGGGGAATTACAGAAGCGGATGTCGGATGAGATGTTTGACATGGTGATAGATGTGAATCTCCGGGGAGTGTTCATCTGTACCAGAGCCGTCTCTCCACAAATGATCCAACAGGAAAGGGGAGTTATTTTGAATGCGACTTCGGTTGTGGGATTATATGGCAATTTCGGACAGACAAATTATGTGGCATCCAAAGCCGGAGTGATTGGCATGACCAAGGTATGGGCTCGTGAGCTAGGCCGATATGGAGTTCGCGTTAATGCAATAGCTCCGGGATTTATCGCGACAGAGATGGTCATGGCTATGCCTGAGAAAATTTTGGATGGAATGAAACAGCACACACCGCTCGGACGATTAGGAGAACCTCAAGATATTGCTAATGCCTACGCTTTCCTGGCTTCAGATCAGGCTAGCTTTATCAGTGGAACAGTCCTGAGTGTAGATGGCGGTATTGTGGTTGGTACCTGAAATACCATATAAATAAATCACCACTAGTAATCAAAAAAAGGATTAAGTTCTGATCAGCGCTTAGTCCTTTTTATTCTTTAAAAGTAGATATTCTGGCGATGGATAACTTGAGTCTCAATTATTGGTAAATACTGGGTTATCTATTGTCTATCTGGACAATCTCAAATCTATTTCGTAAAGATTTCGAAGCTGGTCCCATCGGCCGCCAATGTGAGATAGACTTTGGCATTGAGTCCTGTTATTTTTTTATATTCACGAACCACTACTTTCTGGAAATTTTCCACCTGTTCTTCAGCCACGAGAGCGACCGCGCATCCACCAAACCCACCACCAGTCATCCGGGCGCCGTAACAACCTGGCTGGGCCTGGGCTATGGATACCATTTGATCCATTTCTTCCCGGGAGATCTCAAAATCATCCCGCATGCTGATATGGCTTTTATTCATCAATAACCCAAGTTTTTCGGCATCTCCCTTATTTAAAGCTTTCACGGCATCCAAAACGCGTTGGTTTCCTGAGATCACATGATGGGCTCTCTTATAGAGGGTCAGATCCAGTATTCCAGCTCTCTCTACTAGTTGGTCTTGGGTTATTTCCCTCAGAGTCCCTACATCAAAATGGCAGGCCACTGCCTCACACTGAGCTCGACGTTCGTTGTAGGCCGAATCTACTAAACCACGCCGAGTGGCAGTGTCAAGGATCACAATTTGTGTGTTTTCAGGGAGAGGAACCTGTTTGGTCTCCAGGGTTTTACAGTCGATCATCAGGGCATAATTTTCCTTACCGCAGGCAGAGATCATCTGGTCCATAATGCCGGAATTGATTCCGACCCAATGGTTTTCCGCTGTCTGACAAATTAGTGCCATTTGGACCGGATTCCAATCCAGATCTGATACCAGGGAAAAAGCCCGTGCCAGGGCTAACTCAAGAGCCGCAGATGAAGAGAGTCCGGCTCCGATAGGCACATCCCCGGAGAAGACACCTTCCCAACCTTTTAATTTGTGGCCTGCTTCCTTTAGTGCCCAGGCAACCCCGGTGATATACTCTCGCCAGCTTCCTTTTCCTTTGGAAAAATTATCTAGATCAAAATCCAGCTTTTCATTCTTATCGAGAGCGCTGATGATCACCCGTCTATCTTGACGGGGTCGCAGAGCGAACCAGGTGGCATAATTGATGGCCATCGGCAGAACAAAACCATCATTATAATCAGTGTGCTCACCGATGATATTCACCCTGCCAGGGGATTGAGTGATAAACACCGGATCCGATCCAAATTCCTTTTGGAACGCCTGGATGACTTTTTTCTTCATCATTGCTTATTGAGACCAGTCAGTTGGGGTTCTATCCCATCTGTGAGTTTTTAGTTGAGCGTGCAAATCCTCTGGCAAAGGACCCTTATCACTAGTGCTGATATTCATTTTTACGTGGTTGGCCTTGCGCATTCCAGGGATTATTGTCTGCACCCGGGATTCGTTGAGAATGAATCGCAGGGCCATTTCTGGCATGGACATACCTGGAGGGACAAGAGCCCGAAGGGGATCTGCATGCGCCACGCTGGATTTCAAATTATCAGGGACAAAATAAGTGCTTCGCCAATCGTCCTCAGGCCAGGTGCTGTCCAAAGTTATATTTCCGGTCAAGGTACCTTCATCAAAAGGTACCCGGGCGATAACGGCTACATCATTTTCATCACAGGCTGGCAATAGTTCATCTTCTGGGTTTTGATCAAAGATGTTATAGATTACCTGAACGGCATCGATAAAGCCGCTTTTTACCGTTCGTACCGCATTCCACGGTTCCCAACGATTGACGCTTATTCCGATTGCGTGAAAAAGGCCTTGCTCTTTGATCTCCGCTACCTTCTTGATCCAGCGGTCGTCTTCTACGAATTGGTCTTCCCAGACATGGAACTGCATGAGATCAAAGCTGTCCAGCCCGCTGTTTTTCAGGCTGCTGGAAACGTATTCCTCAATATGATCGGGTGGGAAACAATCGTCGAGTTTAAACTCTCGCCGGGAGGGCCAGATGAAGTTCTTGGGTGGGATTTTGGTTGCAGTATAAAGTTTTTTATCAGGGTTGTCCCGGATGATCTGTCCGAGGAGGGCTTCACTGTGTCCTTCGCCGTACCCCCATGCTGTGTCAAAAAAATTGCAGCCCAGATCGATCGCCAACTGCAGAGATGCCAGGGATTCCTGATCATCAGATCCTGTCCAACCTCCCATACCCCACATACCGTAGCCAATTTCACTGATCTGCCAATTCGTTCGTCCAAATCTGCGGTATTTCATAATATGTGCTCCTACAAAATGGTAGATATTTTATTAAGTTGAGAGTTGCCGGGAAATCTGGGATTGAATCGATTGCTCCTCAACTAAAGTTTAGAGAATCCAGTCCCAACATTTAATACAATGACTTGGTTGTTGTTATCGCTCAAGAAGCTCGGCATACGAAATATCTGCGGTGCTATCCCTTTAGTGAGCCGGCTAATAATCCTCGCAGGAAATAACGTCCCAGGAATATGTAAACCAACAGGGTTGGCAGAGCCGCCAGCAGCGATCCAGCCATCTGAACATTCCAGGAGATGATCTGGCTGCCTGCCATATTGTTGAGGGCAACAGTGATTGGCCATTCTGTATTTCCAGTCAGAATGACTGCAAACAAGAAATCATTCCAGGCGGAAGTAAATTGCCAGATCAGGACTACAACAAAACTTGGGATTGAGATCGGTAACAGGATAAGTCGATAAATTTTCAACATATCTGCGCCGTCTATCTTGGCTGCTTCAAGCAGTTCCTGGGGCAAACTTGCATAATAATTACGAAAAGTCAGCGTCGTAATTGGTATCCCGTAAATGATATGTGCCATTGCCAGGCCTACCAATCCTTTAATTCCCGCCGCTGACATAAACTGCACCAGAGGAATAATGATGCTCTGGTAAGGAATGAACATGCCAAACAAGATAAATGGGAAGATGAAGTCTGATCCCCGGAATTTCCATTTTGCGAGGATAAATCCATTGAGTGAACCCAACATCGAAGATATCAAGGTGGCCGGGATCACCATCAAAAAGCTGTTCTTAAGAGATGGCGAAAGTACCTTCCAAGCTTCTATATAATTATCAAAGGCGATGCCTTTGGGCAGATTCCACATGGTTTGTAGATCTATTTCTGCAAAACTTTTAAATCCGGTAACAAGCATGACATACATTGGCAGTAAATAGAAAATGACCAGTAGGATCAGTGGGATGTAGAGCCAGTTTTTTCCAAGATAGAGTCTTTTCATTACAAGTCCTCCGTCTTCAAAGTATAGCGAATATAGGGGATGATCAATATTGCTACACTGATGAGCAGAAGGATGCCTATTGCAGCCCCTCGTGCGTAGAATAATCCGTCAAAGGTGGTCTGCCACATATAGATAGAAGGCACATCAAGGGGTAGCTGTTTCCCAGCAATAGCTATAATCAAATCAAACACTTTTAAGGACATATGTCCCAGGATGATTAATGCACTTAAGGTAACGGGTGCAAGTAAAGGTAGAATTATGTGGCGGTAAAGCTGGATCTCATTGGCACCGTCAATTTGGGCGGCTTCCTTCAGCTCAGCCGGGACGGATCTCAATCCTGCCAAGTAGAGAGCCATTGTATAACCTGACATTTGCCAGATAGCCGCCAGGGCAATGGCAGCCATACCCCATTTGGGTGTGTTGTACCAAAGATTAACCAGGAAATCCAATTTAAGATTGGTAAATAATAAGTTTAGCCCGCTCATGCGTGAGCCGGTGGCAGAACTCATCAACCAGCGCCAGACAACACCGGTGACAATATATGAGATGGCCATTGGAAAGAGGAATAGACTGCGGAAAAATCCTTCCCCTCGCAGCCCCTGGTCAAGCATTACAGCCATCAGAAATCCAAGGATAATGCTTCCCAGGACAAAAACACTTGTAAAAATTAGAGTATTCCGGATATCAACATGAAAACGAGGATCAGAAAACAATCCAATATAATTCTTTAGGCCAGCCCAGGTGTAATCCGGATTCAGCCCTTTCCAATTGCTCAGTGAGACGCGTATAGACCAGCCAATAAAACCGTAAATAAATATCAGGACTGCCAATATAGAGGGAGAGATAAGGATAATGGAAAGATAGCGGTCTTTATTTTTTAGCATAAATTGACCTTCTTCTACGGATAATTATTATCGAGGCTCCAATTTTTGGAGCCTCGATTTTTTCCTAGTCAATTATTGACAGGGGCCAGAAGCGGCACAAGCAGCTACCAGGGCTGCCTGGAAGGAAGCCACATCAGGATCTGCAACAAACAGACCTAAAGCGGTATCAATTTCTGATTTCCAGGAGTCATTGGCTACCACACCGTGTGTTAAGGAACCAGACACAATGTTGCTGGCCCAATCATCCATGGCAGACTGTAGATACACACCAAACAGGGATGCATCGCAGTCAGTGCGGGCGCAAATTGAGCCTTTAACGGGGTTAAAAGCTTCCTGACCAGCCTTGGAGCCGGCGACCTTCAACCAGGCTTCAGCGCCTTCAGGGTGCGGTGCACCAACAGCAAGTGTGAAGGAGTCAGACAGGAATTGGAATACACCAACACTTCCAGGAACAGGAGCCCAACCGTAATCCGTTGTTGGCTCTTTACCAAGTTCGCGGAAATAACCTTCAGCCCAGTCACCCATGACGTTAAAGGCAGCATCGCCATTGATAACGAGCTGGGCGGCGTCCTGCCAGGACAAGGAGGCAGCGTCAGCGTTTGTATAGGTCAAAACTTTCTCGAAGTCGGCAAGGGCAGCTGTTACTTCAGCGCTGGCCCAATCAGTTGACCCATTCCAAAGGCCATCGTAGGCATCGGATCCGAGGGAGCCGAGCAAAACGGTTTCCAGTAAGTGCAGCTGGGTCCACTGTTCGCCAAGGGCGAGAGGTGTTACACCTGCGGCCTGGAGGGTATCCATCGCAGTAAACCAGTCTGCTACAGTGGCGGGAACAGCTACGCCATTGGCTTCCAGAACTGCGGGGTTGTACCATAAAACATTGGCACGGTGGATATTCACGGGAACTGAATAGATATTGCCGCCATCAGAAATGAGCGGAATCAAAGTCTCAGGCATGACAGCGAGCCAGCCTTCAGCTTCATAGAGGTCATTCAGGGGCTCAATCTGACCACCGGCAACATAGGTGCCGATTAGCTCTTGGCCTGCGTGACCCTGCCAGCTATCGGGTGGATCGCCAGACTGGAGGCGGGTGGCAAGAACTGCCCGGGCGTTGGTGCCGGCGCCGCCGGCAACTGCAGCATTGATGAACTCGGTTCCTGCATATTCGGCGTTAAAAATACCGATCATTGCATCGAGTCCGGCAGCTTCACCGCCGCCTGTCCACCAGGAAAACACTTCCACAGCTGCATCCCCGGCAGGCATAGCTTCTTCCTCGGCCGGGGCCGCGGTTCCGCAGGCTGTCAAGATCAGGGAGCTAAGCAGCAAGGTTGCCAGTAAAATTTGCCATACACGTTTCTTAAGCATAATCTTCTCCTAATACTTCTTCTGAATACTACTATACTTGGATTTCCAAAACTAAGCTCTGAGGGTAACCACCTCCTTACAAAAAATTTTGTAATACTATTTATAATAATTTGCCGCGGACTGCCTGATGATAAGTTCCGGTGTAGAGCAATAATCAATGGGCTGCGTGTTTTTTTGTTGGATGGCCTGGATCAGGATCTGTGTAGCCTGTATCCCAAAATCTTCCAATGGTTGCTCGATTGTTGTCAAGGTTGGATCAATCAAAGTTGCCAGGGGGCCGTTGTCATAGCCGATCATCGAATAATCTTCCGGCACCTGGAAACCGGCATCCCTCAAGGTACGGATAGCTCCAGCTGCCATCCGGTCATTTTGGGCAAAGATGGCGGAAAAGCGGTCTGGATGTTCAAGCAGTTCTTTTGCTGCCTCGCTTCCGGATCGGGAGGACCACGATCCTTGAATAATTAAATCCTTGTCTGCGGTAATGCCAGCTTCTGCCAGAGCTTTTTGGTAGCCCTCCAGACGCTCGGCAGTACACTGTTCATTTTCAGGACCCAGGATAATGGCGATCTGCCTGTGTCCCAGATCTAAAAGATGTTTGGTGGCAAGGTAGCCACCTCGAATATCGTCGCAGCGAACGGAGGAAACTGGTTCTAACTCGGGAGAATTTTTGACATATACAATTGGAGTGTTATTGGGAAAAAGTGGTTCAAGCAGTTTATAGCGTTCGTCATCACGGGCGTTGAGCATTATCAATCCATCTACCTGGCGATTGAGCAGCTCATCCAGCAGGGGTTTGGTTTCTTCGGCTGAGGCAGCGCTTCCGATCAGGATGAAATAACCCAGCTTACGGGCTTCTGCCTGGGCGCTTTCTATAATTCGTGTGAAAACAGGATCTGTCAGATTGGGGGAGATGCAACCCAGGGTATGAGTGCTGCCCTTGACCATGGAGCGGGCAATGGCGTTGGGCCGATATCCAAGTTCATGGATGGCAGCTTCAACCCGTTCCCGGGTTCCGGAACGGACATTACTGTTATTATTGATCACGCGGGATACCGTTTGATGTGAGACACCAGCAAGGTCGGCAACATCATGGAGGGTAATCCGGGATTTCTCTAACATAGTTATAAAAGTCTGGGAATTGATCAGTTACGCGGCGATTAAGTTAACGCTAACATAAACGTTAACATCATAGCAAATTTGAGAAGATCCTGTCAATGACATATGTCACTAATGGTTGCATGTATGGAAGGTGAATTACTGGTAATTGGATATCAGTTTGTCCATCATAATTGAAAAATCCTGATCCACAATCTGGTGCTTCGGGTTATCTAGATACCACTGGACGATCTCTTTGCATCCCTCATGATAAGGAATCTTGGCATTAAAATCAGGCACAAGCGATTTGATCTTGCTGTTATCAAAGATTACACTGTGGTCTTTATCCCCCAGTAAACTTGCTCCCCAATCAGGATCGAATTGGGCAATGACCGAGGAAGGAATATGTACCGGGTGGAGCAATTTTCCGGCTGCTTCTGCAACCATTTTGAAAATCCCGTTCCAGGTTAAGATCTCATCCGATGTAATCTGAAAATCTTCTCCTATAGCCATTGGATTGCCCAATAATCCCACAAATCCGTTTGCAAAATCTTTTTGATGGGTTAGGACCCAGAGCGAGGTACCATCTCCATGGATAATCACAGGATCTTCCTTTAGAATCCGGTCGAGAACAGTAAATCCTCCCCGCATAGGTAGGAGGGTTTTATCGTAGGTGTGGGATGGACGCACGATCGTGACTGGAAAATGATCTCGTTCAAAGGCTTGGACAAGAGACTCTTCACAGGCTATTTTGGCCCGGGAATAAGCCCAATATGGATTTTCAAGTGGGGTTTTTTCTGTAATAGGGAGCTTCTGGACCGGTTTCTGGTAGGCAGAAGCAGAACTAATGAAAATATACTGACCTACTTTTCCTCTAAAAGTCTGGATATCTCGTTCGATATCATCTGGTTCAAAAGCGATCCAGTTTACAACAGTATCAAAATTATGCTGTTCCAGGGCCAGATCGATATCCCCCGCCTTGTTGATATCACCGAAAATTAAATTGGCTCCTTTAGGAGCAGAACGTAAAGAACTTCCCCGAGTAAATAGATAAAGTTCGATTTCGCGTTCCACAGCCAGAGCGCTGCAGGCTGAGCTAATCACGCCGGTACCGCCGATAAATAGAACCTTTTGTGTCATACATTTCTCCAGAAGTCCGTTTATCTATTATATCGATGATCTTTGGCAATGACCCAATGCTGATCACTAATGGAACGGTGGCCAAACCAATATGTACCAATAAGTTAGGAATTTATACCATATCCAATAACCCCCTTGAAAGAAAATTCACTTGCCTCGATACTTCATCTAAAAACAAATAAAAAACGCTCCAATTTCTGGAGCGTTTTTTTGCGATACTTATGGATCAGTATTTTTTTCACTCATCCTTATCAACATATGTTCCGAACTCTTCTATCACTCCATGTTCCATGCGCAGCTCATAGATCTCTGTTGCCCTATACAATTTTTGCTGGAGCTGGAAGAAGCCATGCCAATGTGCCCAATCGGGTGCGCCCATCATAGCACCCTGACGAGCCCGGCGGCCTTCATGATGCCACATGTAATAGTGGAGAATCATGAACTCATCATTCCAGGGGTTTTCCTTCAGCAACCCAGCGGACTCTAGCTCGACACGCATGGCCTCCATAGGCTGCCAATAGGATTCGTTGTACAGTTTGACTGCTTTATCACCGCTTTCAAAATAACCAGCAGTGTGGGAGCTGCTATGGCAGCTAGAGCATACTTCCATCATCTCGAACCGTCCAGCCTCGCCAAAGCCAAGTAAAGGAGACATAACGTCATCGCTGGTTCGAACATTGCTTTCAGGTGTCCAGAGATTCCAGTAGAGCCGTTTGTTGATATTGTGGGTCGGTTCCAGGTCGCCGATGCCGCTCATATGGCAGGTGGCGCAGGTTGGAGCCCGATAGTCCCCAGGTTCCCACTCCCCGTAAGGTCGATCCCAGACCCAATCTCCACCTTCTGTATCGTAGATCTGACCGTGTTTCGTATTTTCGTAGATCTCGATATCCGGGTGGTCGGGGCCCAGATGGCAGCTGGCACACGCCTGCGGTTTGCGTGCTTCTGCTTTTTCAAAGGCATGGCGCGTATGACAGACAACACAATTACCGATCTCGCCGTTGGGATAGACATTACCAATGCCTTGAACCGGATAGGTTTCAACCGTGGGGTGGCCGGTCTCGTCTACCAGGATATCTGTACCGTGGCAAAGCATGCAGCCGGTTTCATCCGAGGCAGTGCTATATTCCGGGTGGTTCTGTCCTTCATGAACCTCAACCAGGGCAGTCAGGCCAGCTTTTGGGATGCGTTGAATATGGGCCCGATAGTGGCCGCTGGCATTGAACTCTGCCACCTGGGTTTCGTGACATTCAGCGCAGATAGAGGGCGGGATAAGCATCGAGACCGCAACTTCCAGGTCCTCATGACCTTCTACATCGGAGAGCGCCATTGGAGAATCGGGGTCGACCTCATGGCAGTCAATGCAGGATATGCCTTCCTCAGCATGGCGGCTGTTATCCCAATCCGCCACGATGCCATGGGTTTCTGTGGCATGGCATTCAACGCACTCACGTGCAGTATCAGTGAGTTTGGCATCTCCATCTTCTGCCACTGCAGGTTTGTCGGCACAGGACACCAGGAGCACACCGATCAGTAAAACTGTTAACAGGAATACCAGGGGTTTAATAGATTTCATATTTCACCTATCCCTAAGCTAATGACGGACATCTTCATCAAAGCGATATTTATATTTGGTTTCCAGGAGATACATGTTGAGGTTGGCATGTCCTACCCCATCATGGCAGGTGGCGCATTTTGAGCTGGTTATATGATTGAAATACATATCATGGAAGCCATTATCTGCTGTGGCTTCTTCAAGATTTTGATGGCAGGTCAGGCAGCCGGAGTCATAGACATATTCCTCACGGCGATCTCTGAGAGCTTGCCAGTCCAGGGTGCCTTCTTTCCTGGTAAGCGTGATCCAGACGTCGTGGGTCCCAGATTGGGCTTTACCTAGAAAATGTACGAAAACGTTCTCGTGGGAGACGTGGCAATCGGTGCATGCTGACATGACCCCGCGGTCATTATTGCCACCGTGAGTTGAGTCAAGATATGATTTGACCATGGGCTCCATAGCGTGGCAGGTGCCGCAAAATTCCGCCCGGGAGGTGACCTCGATCCCGGTTTCGATCACGACCCAGGAAACGATACCCAGAATGAATAAGGAAGCAATACCTGCAAGCCAGTAAAGCGCTCTTTTCCCTTTTTTCATATTAATCTCTTTATTGATTGGAAGATGGACTGGCGCTTATGTAGATTATGTAATGTTTGCAAAACCAGGTTGTTACAATCTAATTCTAAACTAAAATTGTGAATAACGGTATAAAAATGAATTTGATACTTTCTTTAATATTTGGGGTTAAGTTGATTAATCAGATATTTCTCAGGTAGGAGCCAATATGAATGAAGATTATAAACTTTATGGATATCGCTGGGTTGTGCTGGCAATTTTCATGTTCATCAATCTGACCATCCAGATGTTGTGGATCACTTATGCGCCTATCACAGGAATAGCAGCTAAATTTTATAATGTGACTGATTTGCAAATTGGTCTGCTTTCAATGGTCTTCATGATCGCTTTTATCCCCTTTTCGATCCCGGCATCTTGGGTGATTGATACCTATGGGTTCCGGATAGGGGTTGGGATAGGTGCTGGATTAATGGGTGTATTCGGCCTGCTCAGGGGCATTGCTGGAGCGAACTATACTTTGGTTTTAGTGAGTACGATTGGAATCGCAGTCGCCCAACCGTTTTTGCTGAACGCCTGGACGACTGTCTCGGCTAAATGGTTCCCTGTAGAGTCCCGGGCTACGATGGTTGGGTTGGTGACTCTGGCGAATCTTATAGGGACTGCGCTGGGCATGGCCCTCACACCCATTTTGATTGAATCCCTGACCATATCCTCGGTGCAGCTGATCTATGGCGGTATAACTGCTTTATCCTCGGTTTTATTTCTGATATTGGCAAGAGAAACTCCGCCCAGTCCACCCTGCGCTCCTGGAGGTGAAACCCGGGCACTGATGCTGGACGGTTTAAAACATGCTTTAAAGATCAAACCATTCTGGTTCTATCTGATTGTGTCATTTATCGGCCTGGGGATTTTCAATGGCCTGACCACCTGGGTAGAAGCCATCATACGGCCCCGGGGATTCACGCCAACTGATGCAGGAACTCTGGGCGCGTTGATGGTTGCTGGAGGATTGGTAGGTGCTGTTATCCTTCCGGCTTTATCAGATAAACAAAGAAAACGGCAGCCGTACCTGATGCTGGCTTTTTTGGGATCGATTCCCGGTTTGATTGGTCTTACATTTGCCCAATCAGGGTGGTTGTTGTATGGTTCTGCGATTTTGCTGGGATTCTTCTTGGTCAGTGCCATGCCGATCGGGATGCAGTACGCAGCTGAGATCACATATCCTACACCTGAAGGGACATCGAACGGATTGATCCAATTATTTGGACAGGGAGCAGTAGTTTTTGTCTACATCATGGAAGCCATGAAAACCAGCAGCGGTTCTTTTACTCCCTCCCTCGTTCTGGCCCTCGCCCTCTTGGTGATCAGTGCTGGACTGGTGACCCAGATGAAGGATCCCCATATGGGGAGCACAGAATCCAGCTAGCTGATGCAGTTAGGTGCTTCCCACTTATTTGCGAATGGATAGGTGAATGCCATTCCGGGAAGGATCGAAAACCATTGAACCATTTTCTCGTTTGGTAATGGGTATTCCTACATCCTGGATGCGGCCAAGAACTTGATCGTAAGCTGTTTGATCAGGTAGTTGAACTGAAAAGTAATTCAACCCCAGGGCATTATCAGGTGGTGAAGGGGCACCAACTCCCTGCCAGGTATTAAGGCCAATGTGGTGGTGGTAGCCCCCTGCAGAGACAAAACCCATTCCTATCGCTGGATCCATACCCATAAAATCAAACCCCAGTATCCCATTATAGAAGGCCAAGGCTTCTGGTAGATCACGGACGTGGAGATGGATGTGTCCGATTTTAGTTTCTTCAGGTAGATTCGCATCCAGTCGGTCATCTTTTTCCAAATGACTGAAGAGGGCCTCAACATCAAGCGGCTCGCGGCCGCTGCTCAAAGACCCATCAGCCCGGCGAGTGATAAATTTCCCTGAATTTAATTCCCAGCTCCCATCCTCAGGTGACTCACAATACAACTCCACCCCGTTTCCTTCCTGGTCATCAAGATAGGTAGTCTTGGTCATGATGTGATCTGTGGGAGAGTTTGGAATCTGATGGGTGAGGATCCTGGCGACTGCCCGGGCCAGCTCGCGCCGATCTGGATAGAGCAAGGCTTGGTGATAAAGTCCGGTCACACGGCGGTAGCGGCTGGCGATGGGATTCTCGACCAGCTCCAACAGATCCCGCTGGAAGGTGCCCAGATATACTCGATTACTCTCCTGGTGACGGAGTTGGAAACCCAAGGCCTGTTGATAAAAAGCAATTTGATATTCAAGGTTGGATACCGTAATGGATACATATCCGATTCCGGTATCAGGATGAATGGAAAAATCGGTTTGAGGATTGTAATTCATGTTTATGTCCATAGTGATATTTTGATGATCCGGAACAGGTATTTCTTTCCTGCTGAATAAGCCTTTCTCTTGACATAAACAAAAACCACCCGAAGGTGGTTTTATGTGTGACCCGCCAAGGAATCGAACCTTGAACCTATTGATTAAGAGTCAATTGCTCTGCCAATTGAGCTAGCGGGCCGTGAGTGAAGATTGTATCTTTTTAGAGGGGAAATGTCAAGAATTTTGCTCTTTTTCGTCCAACCTTAAAAAATTAACATTTTCCTGGTGCAGTTCTGGTGCAG
>Ga0180435_10002033_pt1 | contig 20784 bp, 21 predicted proteins | sample SS_ome_3_FD_132467 | JGI IMG/M metagenome (GOLD analysis project Ga0180435, IMG submission 132467) | Hypersaline lake sediment archaeal communities from the Salton Sea, California, USA - SS_3_S_1 metaG | ecosystem: Environmental > Aquatic > Non-marine Saline and Alkaline > Hypersaline >...
CGGTGGCGCTCACGGAGGAGGCGGTGTGTCTCGTCTTGCAGAGCGAAGGCACGGTCGAGCACGAGGGTCGCGAGAACGGCGTATAGCAGATATCTCGCGGCGGGGCGCATCCAGTCAGGCATTGCGGACAAACTCCCTAATCCGAGGTCGGACCGGCGGCTGTGGGGGTGGCGGACGCAGGGGCCACCAGCTCCAGCCCGAACTTCCGGGCCGCTTGTTCGAGGAGGTCGACGTCCGCCGCCTTCAGGTTTTCGAATTCAAGTTTTCGGCCGTGCTCGCGCAGGGTGGCGCGCTCGTGTCGCAACTGCGTCAGTTCGTACCCGATCTGGACGTGCTTGCTGTATTCGGAAATGAAGAACATTGCAACGACTGCGACCGCGAGCGCCACGACGATATAGTAGAAAACCAGTCGCAAGCCATGCCTCCTGTTGACTAACATATGATATGGTGGGCGAAGAGCGGTCGGTAGTTTTAATTCGCGGGCGCGGCGCTCCGGCACGGACGAAAGCTTGAACGGGAGAGAACGGGGCATTATAATCCGCGCCGTGCATGAGCGGCCCGGCTGTGCCGGCATATATCCAAGGAGAACCTTCCCATGGACGTGGTGATCACCGGCGGCGCGGGATTCATCGGTTCGCACCTGTGCGAGGCAATGCTGGCGAACGGGCACTCGGTCGTCGCGATCGACGACCTGTCCACCGGCAGTCTGAAGAACGTCGCCCACCTGCGGCCGAACCGGGATTTCAACCTCGTGGTCGAGAGCGTCACGAACGAGGGTGTGCTGGACCACGTCGTTCGCGGCGCGGACGCGGTGTTCCATCTGGCCGCGGCCGTGGGCGTCAAGCTGATAGTGGACAGGCCGGTGCGGACGATCGAGACGAACATCCTCGGCACGGAGGTCGCCCTGAAGGTCGCGGCCCGGTACGGCACTCGCATCTTCATCGCCTCGTCGTCCGAGGTGTACGGCAAGAGTGACTCGACGCCCTTCGCGGAGGACGCGGACATGGTCCTCGGGCCGACGACCCACAGCCGCTGGTGCTACGCGTGCTCGAAGGCCATCGACGAGTTCCTCGCGCTCGCCTATCATCGACAGAAGGGGTTGCCCGTGGTCATTGGCCGCTTCTTCAACACGGTCGGGCCGCGCCAGACCGGCCAGTACGGCATGGTCATCCCGAGGTTCGTCGAACAGGCGCTCGCGGGCGAGCCGATCACGGTGTACGGCGATGGTGAGCAGATGCGGTGCTTCTGTCACGTCGCAGACGTCATCGCCGCGGTATCGGCCCTGATGTCCGAGCCGCAGGCGGAAGGCGGCATCTTCAACATCGGCGGCAACGAGGGGATCACCATCAACAAGTTGGCCGGGAAGGTCAAGGCGAGCACCGGCTCCGGCTCTGAGGTCGTGCACGTCCCCTACGAGAAGGCGTACGAGGCGGGGTTCGAGGACATGCGCGTTCGCGTGCCGGACATATCGCGCGTCACGAAGCTCGTCGGGTTCAAGGTGACGCGCAACATCGACGAGATCATCCGGGACGTGGCCGAGCACTTCCGGAAAAGCGGGGGATAGGAGCGGCGGAGCGCCGGTGCGGGCCGGTCATTCCGCGCCGTCCCAGCAGTAGGTGCAGAGCTTTTCCTTCGGCAGGCCGATGGCATCGACGAGGTCGGGCAGACGCTGGTACCTGAGCGACGTCAGGCAGAGCCGTTGCCGGATGCGATCGACCATCGCGGCGTGTTTCTCCGAGTCCGGGTCCGCGTATTCTTCGAGCGATGCGTCGTCCTTGCCCTCTATCTCGCGGACGGCGCGCCGGGCGGCTAGGTCGAGCTCTGATCTCGACCGGGAGAAGTTGAGGAACTTGCAGCCGTGTATGAGCGCCGGGCATGCGGGCCGCATGTGCACCTCGAGCGCGCCGTGGTCGTACAGGCGTTGAATCGTGTCCTTGAGCTGTGTGCCCCGGACTATTGAATCCTCGCAGAAGAGCAGTCGTTTCCCCTGTATCAGTTCACCAACCGGGATGAGTTTCATCCGTGCGACGAGGTCGCGCATCGTCTGGTCCTGCGGCATGAAGCTTCTCGGCCAGGTGGGGGTGTACTTCACGAACGGCCGCTGGTACGGGACCTTGGCTTCGTTCGCGTATCCGACCGCGTGCGCGATGCCGGAGTCGGGGATGCCGGCGACCACGTCGATTTTCGCGTCGTCGCGCCGGGCGAGCGCGGCGCCGCACCGGTTGCGGGTGGCCTCGACGTTGATGTGTTCGTATGTCGAGGCCGGGTAGCCGTAGTAGACCCAGAGGAACGAGCATATCTGCATGTGATCGCCCGGCGGCTTCTTCTGCTCGACGCCGTCGGCGGTGATGAGGACGATCTCGCCGGGGCCGAGGAACCTGCCGGTCTCGTAGTCGAGGTTTGGGAACGCACAGGTTTCGAGCGTTGCGGCGTGGGAGTCTTTCCCGTGGCCGAGGATGACGGGAGTCCGGCCCAGGCGGTCGCGGGCGGCGTATATGCCGTGGTCGGTGAGCAGGAGGATCGAGCAGGAGCCGTCGATGGCCTGCTGTGCGTTGCGGATTCCGTCCTCGAAGGAGCCCTCCTCGTTGATGAGCGTCGCGACGAGCTCAGTCGGATTGATTTCGCCGCCGCTCATCTCGGAAAAGTGCGTGGTCTTCTTGCGGAACGCCTTCTGCGCCAGCTCGGCCGCGTTTTTGACTACGCCGACGGTCACGATCGCGTAGGTGCCGAGGTGGGAGCCGACTATGATGGGCTGGTCCTCATAGTCGCTTATGACGCCGATGCCGCAGTGGCCGTGCATCTTCGGCAGGTCGTCCTCGAACTTGGACCGGAACTGCGCGTTGGTGATGTCGTGTATGAACCTGATAATTCCGTCGGAGTTGCGGACGGCCATCCCGCCGCGTTTGGTTCCCAGGTGCGAGTGATAGTCCGTCCCGTAGAAGAGGTCCGTCACGCAGTCGTCCCTGGAGGCCACACCGAAGAATCCGCCCATAGTTCACCGCCCGTTGATGAGAGTTATTGGTTTCCTCTGCCCGGTTTGTGACCGCGTCGTCTGAGGCCCAGAGTGTAGCCGCGAGGGGCTTCGTTGACAAGGAGGATTTTCTGCCCGGTCGGGGAGTGGCGTCCGCTTTTGGTGGCGCGGTCGCGGATGCCTGTTGATGCAGTGCCGGGCAAAATGCTATAATCGCCGCCGCGCAAGGCCGCGACGAAGGAAGTTGAGGAAAGCTGGCCACCGGTTGTGGGAGATTGCGTTGTTCGAGCGGGCACGAAAGGAATGGCTTGACGCGCTGAGTCCGGTCCATATCCTCGCTCTCTGCTTCGTGGCGGCGATAGTCGTGGGGACGGTCGCGCTTTGGTTGCCGTTTTCGACGCGGGAGCCCATCCGGCTCGTCGACGCGCTGTTCACGGCGACCTCGGCCGTCTGCGTGACGGGCCTGATCGTCGTGGACACCGGCGCCCGCTTCACCGGGTTCGGACAGGGCGTCATTCTCTGCCTGATTCAGCTTGGCGGGCTGGGGATAATGGCGACCTCGACGGTCGTGCTGGTCGCGCTCGGCCAGCGCGCGTCGATGCGCAACCTGGCGATGTTGCGCGGTGAGTACACGGTGTCGGGCATCGGCTCGGCGAAACGGCTCCTGCTGACGGTCGGAGTGTTCACGGTCGTGGCCGAGACGGCCGGCGCCGTTGTTCTTGCGAACCGGTTTATGCATGACATGCCCGCGGGCCGCGCGGTCTGGTTCGGGATATTCCATTCGATCTCGTCCTTCTGCAACGCGGGGTTCTCGCTTTTCTCCGACAGTTTCGTGCGCTATCGCGGGGACCTGACAATCAATTGTGTGGTGCCGTTTCTCATCGTGTTCGGTGGCATCGGCTTCCCGGCGCTGATAGACCTTTGCCATAAGTTTCTGGCGCGGCTGGGCGGCGTGCGGCTTGCGCTCAGTTTGCACGCCAGGATAGTCTTCACCGCGACCGCGGTGCTTATCGTGGTCGGCACGGTAATGTTCCTCGTGCTGGAAGGGCCCTCGATGCATGGGACCTCGTTCAGCGAAAGACTCGCGGCCTCGTGGTTCCAGTCCGTGACGACGAGGACGGCCGGGTTCAACACGCTCGACTTTGGCGCGGTGTCCGAGCCGACGCTCCTGATGTCGATAGTGCTGATGATAGTCGGCGGCTCGCCGGGCTCGACCGCGGGCGGCATCAAGACGACCACGTTCGTCGTCATACTGCTCGTCGTGTTTGCCCGGCTGCGCGGGCACGAGCGGGTCGAGATCGGCAAGCGGTCGATCCCCGCGGCCGTCGTGATGAAGGCGCTCGTGGTGGCTTTGTTGGGCGTTGCGCTCATAGGCGTGGCGACATTCCTGCTGTTGATGACGGACGGAGCCAACGTCGCGGCCGGGGAGGGGCACGGCAGTTTCATCAGTCTGCTCTTCGAGGTGGTTTCGGCGTTTGGCACCGTGGGGCTGAGCGTGCTGGACACCGCCTCCACCGGCGCCTTGACATGGATGGGCAAGCTGGTCATCATATGCGTGATGTATCTCGGTCGGCTGGGCCCGCTCGTGCTGGCCCAGATGGTCCTGTCCGCCGACAGGCCGCTGAGATACAGGTATCCCGAGGAACACTTGCTGGTCGGTTGAAAGGGGGTCTGGCGTGAGGCAGTTCGCTGTACTGGGGCTCGGCCAATTCGGGTCAGCGGTAATCGAAGGCCTGCTGAAGCACGGCTGTGAGGTTCTCGTGATAGATTCCGATTCCGACCGCGTCAGCGAGATCAAGAGCCGCGTGACGACGGCCGTCGTGGGCGAAGCCACGGACCGCAGTACGATGATCAAGTTCCTCGGCCATGGGATTGACTGTGTCATCATCAGTCTGGGCCCGCAGATCGAGGCGTCGGTCCTTGCGACGCTTTACGCCAAGGAAGCGGGCGTCAAGGAGATCATCGTCAAGGCAAACTCCCGCGACCACGCCAAGATACTCGAGAGCGTCGGCGCCACGCAGGTCGTCATGCCGTCCGAGGAGCAGGCCATGCGCGTCGTTACCAGTCTCGTCCGCCCGAACGTGCTCGACTCGCTTCCGCTCGCCGACGGGTTCAGCGTCTGGGAGGTCAAGGCGCCCAAACGCTTCGCGGGCAAGACGCTGCGCCAGCTCGACCTCCGGAAGAAGACGCGGCTGGACGTCATTGCCATTCGGCACGGCGGCGCCACGCCCGAGGAAAGTAGCGAGGTCGAGAGCATCCCATCGCCCGACCGCGAGATCAGCTCGGGCGACACACTTTTCATCATGGGCCGCGAGGCCGACATCAGCAAGATCAAAGAATAGGATGCTCATCTTCCCCGCCATTGACCTGAAGCAGGATGCGAACGGGGTCTGCCGATGCGTGCGCCTCGAACAGGGCAGGGCGGACGCCGAGACCGAGTTCTCGGATGACCCGCCCGCCGTCGCGCGGCGCTGGCGGGAATGCGGGGCCGAGTGGCTCCACGTCGTCGACCTCGACGGCGCCTTCGCTGGCCGGCCCGTCAACACCGACACCATCGCGGCCATTAGGGACGCCGTCGCGTCCAACGTCCAGGTCGGCGGCGGCGTGCGCGATGACGCGGCCGTCCGGATTCTTCTCGACGACCTCGGCGTGACGCGCGTCGTCATAGGAACGCGGGCGCTTCGCGACCTCGGCTGGCTCGCGTCCATCTGCGAACGTTATCCGGGCCGCATCGTCGGCGGGATAGACGCGCGTGGCGGTCGGGTCGCCGTCGAGGGTTGGACGCGCGATTCCGGCGTCGATGCGGTCGAGGCCGCGCAGAAGCTGGCGGATCGCGGCGTCGCGGCCATTGTGTTCACGGACATCGCGGTCGACGGGATGCTCACTGGCCCCAACGTACGCGCGACGGCCGATCTGGCCCGGCAGATCGACGTGCCCGTCATCGCGTCCGGCGGCGTCTCGACGCTCGACGACGTCCGCCGGCTCGCGGAACTCCCGTTCGAAGGCGCCATCATCGGGCGAGCCCTCTATTCCGGTGCGATTGACCTCGCCGACGCTATCAGAGCCGCAAGACGATCAGAGACCATATGACCGACCGCACGCGACAACTTGCCGAGCAAGACAAGAAGTACCTCTGGCACCCGTTCACACAGATGAAGGAATGGGCCGACGAGGAACCGCTCATCATCGAACGCGGCGAGGGCGCGACGCTCTTCGACACCGACGGCAACGCCTACATCGACGGCGTCTCGTCGCTCTGGTGCAACATCCACGGTCACCGCAAAGCTGAAATCGACGACGCGGTGCGCGACCAACTCGACCGAATCGCCCACTCCACGATGCTGGGGCTGAGTGGCCCGCCGGCGGTCGAACTCGCTGAGCGGCTTGTGAAACTCGCGCCCCGCCCGCTTGCGAAAGTGTTCTATTCCGACAGCGGGTCCGAGGCGATGGAGATCGCGCTAAAGATCGCGTTCCAGTCGCAACGGCAGAAGGGCGAAGGAGCGCGGACCAAATTCGTCGCGCTGGACCAGGGCTACCACGGCGACACCATCGGCGCCGTGAGTCTCGGCGGAATCCCGCTTTTTCATTCCGTCTACGGTCCGCTCTTGTTCGAGACACTCCGCGCGCCGGCACCGTACTGCTATCGTTGCTCGCTCGGGCTGGAACCGGATAAGTGCTCGATGGCCTGCCTCGGTCGGATGGCCGACCTGCTGAGGGAGCACGCGGACGAGGTCATCGCAGTCGTGATGGAGCCGCTGGTCCAGGGCGCGGGCGGCATCATCGTCCATCCGGCGGGGTACCTTCGCGGCGTGCGCGACCTGTGCGACCGATGCGGCGTTCTTCTCATTTGCGACGAGGTTGCGGTGGGATTCGGCCGCACGGGCCGGATGTTCGCGTGCGAACACGAAGGCGTCGCACCGGACATAATGGCTGTCGCCAAGGGCCTCACCGGCGGGTACCTGCCGCTCGCGGCGACGCTGGCGAACGAGGACGTCTACGCGTCGTTCCTCGGGGAGTACGAGGACTTCAAGACATTCTTCCACGGCCACACCTACACCGGCAACGCCCTCTGCTGCGCGGCCGCAATAGCGACGCTAGACGTTTTCGAAAAAGAGCGCACGCTCGAACGCATAGTGCCGCGAATAGAGCAGCTCACGCGCCGGCTCGAGGACTTTCGGCGGCTCGAACATGCGGGCGACGTCCGCCAACGCGGGCTCATCGCGGGTGTCGAACTCGTCCGCGACCGCGCGACAAGGGCGGAGTACGACCCCGCGGGCAAGGTCGGCATCCGAGTGACGCAGGCGGCGCGGAAACGGGGCCTCATCACGCGCCCGCTCGGCAACGTCATCGTCATCATGCCGCCGCTGTGCACAACGGAACGGGAACTCGACCGGATGCTGGACGTTCTCCTCGAATCCATTGAACACGTGACAGAACGGGAGGCCTGATGCGGAAGTCCCTGGTGCGAACGCTGCTGGTCGGGTGTGTTCTGGTCGCGATCACGACCGCTACGGCGCTGTCGGCGGACAGCACGAGCCCGGCGGACGCCGAGGCGAAGATCGAGAAATCGGATCTCGTGAAATGGCTCGAGGCGCGCCACCTTGGCCCGAAGGCCGTGGTCATCATTGTCGCGACGCTCCCGATCTTCGAGCTTCGCGGCTCGATCCCCGTCGCGATTCTTTACTACAAGATGCCGCTGTGGCAGGCGTACGCGCTGTCCGTCGTCGGCAACATGATACCGATAATCCCCATCATCCTGCTCATCGGGCCGGTGTCCGATTTCCTGATGAAGCGGTCTAAGCTGTGGCACCGTTTTTTCACGTGGGTGTTCGAGCGGTCGCGGCGGAGGGGTGCGGACCTCGTCGAGAAGTACGAGGCGTTGGGGCTGTGCATATTCGTCGCCATCCCACTGCCCGTGACGGGCGCGTGGACGGGTGCGATGCTCGCGTTCCTGATGCGCGTACACGCTCGGCGCGCGTTCCCGGCCATACTTGCGGGTGTGCTTGCGGCGGGCATCATCGTGAGCGCCGTGACCCTCTTCGGCCGCGAGACGTTCCGCTTCTTCCTGAACATGTGATCGGTGCGGCCGCTACGCGCTTCAGAGTTGCTCGTCAATCGCGGCCTTCAACTTCGCCTCGGACTGGACGCCGACGAACTGCTTGACCTTTTCCCCGTCCTTGAAGATGATCAGCGTCGGAATGGCGTTGACGCCGAACCGGCGGGCGGTCGCTCCGTTCTGGTCCACGTCCAGCTTTCCGACCTTGGCTTTGCCGGCATACGCCTCGGCGACCTTGTCCACGATCGGCCCCTGCGTCCGGCACGGGCCGCACCACGTGGCCCAGAAGTCGACGAGCGTCACGCCGGACTTGATGGTCTCGTCGAAATTGGCGTCGCTGAGCACAATCGGCTTCTGCGGGGCGGGGGCCTCGGCGGCCGGTGTGTCGGGGACTGCGGCGGCCGGCTCGTCGGAAGTGGCGGCGGCCTGGTCGTCGCTGTGTGAATTGCATCCGAACACGGCGCACAGCAACAGCGCCAAAAGGGCGAACGTGAGTCTTGTCTTCATCATGACCACCTTTCCGTCCGTCTTCCGGCGCGGCGCGCCGTGCGGACCGTTTACGGCGTGTGCCGTGTGGGCTCAGCCGTGTCAGAATTGCTGGTCGATCACTGCCTTCAGCGTGTCCTCGGACTGAACGCCGACGAACTGCTTCACTTTTTCCCCGTCTTTGAAGATGATGATGGTCGGGATGCTCATGACGCCGAACTTCGCGGCGGTCTCGGGGTTGTCGTCGACGTTGATCTTGCCGACCGTCGCCTTGTCGCCATACGCCTCGGCGATTTTGTCGACGATGGGCCCCTGCATCTGGCACGGGCCGCACCAGGGCGCCCAGAAGTCGACGAGCGTCACGCCGGACTTGATGGTTTCGTCAAAGGTCGCGTCGGTGATTTCGAGAGCCATTTGGATATCCTCCGAGTGTCACAAACGTTAGGCCAACCACCTTCATTATATGGGTGGGCGCACGGGCGGCAAGCAATTTATTCAGACGGGATGACAGGATGAACGGGATGGTCGCGGCCCGGTCAGATGAGGGGCTCGACCAGGGCCAGGGCCTTGCGAATGCCTTCATCCTGCTCCGGCCCGCTGACCTCGCGCTCGATGGTCCACGGGCCCTTGAACCCTTTCTCTTTCATCCGGCGAATGAGGACGGGGAAGTTGACCTGGCCCTCGCCGAGCGGCTTCTCGTGCCCGAGCGACTCGTCGCGGTTGGGCCAGACGCCGTCCTTCAGGTGGCAGGCGCGGATGTGTTCGCCGAAGAGCTCGACGCAGTCGAGCGGGTTGGACTTGCCGTAGAGGATGACGTTCGCCGTGTCGAAGTTGACGAAGAAGTTGCCGGTCCCGATGTCGCTGATGGTCCGACGGAGGGTCGACGCGAGCTCGGTGCCGGTCTCGACGAGGCCGTTCTGCCCGTTGTTCTCTAGGTGCGTGCACACATCCTGCATCATCTCGATGAATGAGGTATACACCGGGTCATTCTCGTCGTCCGGTATGAAGCCGATGTGCAGGACGATGTCGCGTATGCCGACCTGCTTGACGACGTCGGAGAAGTGCTTGAGGAGCGCGACGCGTTTCGCGCGGAACTTGGGCGGGACGAGGCCGAGCGTCGCGGGGCCGTTGACGTTGTCGTACGCCTGCCCGTCGAACCCGGCCGTGATGGCCGAAATCTCCATCCCGGTCTCGGCGACGGCGGCCTTCACCTTCGCCGGTGCGAACGCCTCGTCGACGTGCTCGGACCCGCAGTGAAGCTGGCACGTCGGGATGCCGAAGCTCATAATCCTCTTGAACGACGCGGCGAGGTCGGTGTTCTTGCCGACTCCGGCCATCAGGCCGAACTTGCCCTTTGCCATGTCAACCTCCGTTACTGCTGGTGTTGTTCAGTGTGTTGCTGCTCGCGCGAGTCTCGCGTCACCCGTTTGCAGAATCCGTTCCAGGACGGTGCGGGCGGTCGCTGGGTCGGGCGAAAGCCACCCCTTGTTCGCCTTCACCGTCACCCTCGTCAGCCCGGACGAGACCTTTCCCAGGGACACGTCGACCGCTACGACGTTGTCGCCTGCGGCCCCGGCCTCGAAGTCCCACCGGATGACCCGGCCGTCCTCATAGGTGGGCCGCGTATGCGTTATCTGGAGGTCGAGTTCGCGGAGGGCCTGTCTTGTTGCCACTTCGGCGTCGGCGGCGTTCAACTCAACGGTCTCCTCGGCCGTGTTGTCGAGGGTGTAGCCGCCCGCGGCGAGGAGGGCGCCGCCGGCGACGGCCCCGGCGACCGTCCAGCATCCCGTTGAGAAAAGTGAAACCAACAACAGAGCGGGCAGAATGAAGAGATGTTTTCGCGGCACGCGAGATGTCCTCGTCTGCGTTGTCAAGAACGCGGCTCCGTATTCTACACGGGCGCGGGCGGTGTCGTCAGTTTTATTTCGACGCGCTATTTTCCGAGGAGCGACCGGATGCGCAGCCGCAGTGAATGGAGCTTGATGAAGCCGTCCGCGTCGGCCTGATTGTAGATGGTGTCCTTCTCGAAGGTTGCCAGTTCGGGGTTATAGAGCGAGTGCTCCGACTTCCGGCCCATCACGAACGCGTTCCCTTTGTAGAGTTTCATCCGCACCGTGCCGGTGACGTTCACCTGGCTCTCGTCGACGAGGGCCTGGAGCGCACGCATCTCGGGCGCGTATGAGAACCCGCAGTAGACAAGCTCCGCGTACTTCGGGATGAGTGAATCGCGGATCCGCATCACCTCGCGGTCCATCGTTATCGTTTCGAGCGCGCGGTGCGCCGCGTGAAGGATCGTCCCGCCTGGTGTCTCGTAGATGCCGCGGCTCTTCATTCCGACGAACCGGTTCTCGACCATGTCGATGCGGCCGACGGCGTTTGCGCCGCCGAGTTCGTTGAGCCGTCCGAGCAGGGTCGCGGGCGACAGCTTCTCGCCGTCCACGGCGACGGGCGTGCCCTGTTCGAAATCGATTTCGACGAATGCCGGCTTGTCGGGGGCCTGTTCCGGCGGTACGGTCAGGACGTACGTGTCGTCCGGCGCATCCGCCCACGGGTCCTCGAGCACTCCGCCCTCAAAGCTCATGTGCATCAGGTTGCGGTCGGTGCTGAACGGCTTTTCAATGGTGACCGGCACCGGTATGCCGTGCTTCTTCGCGTAGTTGATCAGGTCGGTCCGCGACTCGAACTCCCATTCGCGCCAGGGGGCGATGACTTTGATGTCGGGCTTGAGAGCGTAATACGTCAGTTCGAACCGGATCTGGTCGTTGCCTTTTCCTGTCGCGCCGTGAGCGACGGCGTCCGCGCCTTCCTTCTCAGCGATCTCGATGTGCCGCTTCGCGATGAGCGGGCGGGCGAGCGATGTCCCGAGCAGGTACGTCCCCTCGTACACCGCGTTCGCACGGACTGCGGGGAAGACCCATTCGCGCACGAAGTCCTCGCGCAGGTCCTCGATGTAGACCTTGCTCGCGCCGGTGCGGAGCGCCTTCTCGCGGACGGGGGCGAGTTCCTCGCCCTGGCCGACGTCCGCGGCGAACGCGACGACCTCAGTCTTGTAGGTCTCCTTCAGCCAGCGCAAAATGACCGACGTGTCGAGCCCGCCGGAATACGCCAGCACTATCTTGTTCACCTTGCCTGATTTTTCCATTATGACGCTTGCTCCTTTGGAATCGGGACGGCACTATACCGGCCGCCGTTCGCCCAGTCAAGCGGAGTCAGCGGACGCCACGTCGTTTTTCGTGACGTCCCTTCCGTCGGTCTCCGGCGGGGCCGTCGCGCATCGGTCACGCTTGCGGCAGAGTGCGGCGGCGATTACAATCTCCGATGGCATATTGTATCGAATGGAGGATGCGTCCGTGCTTTCACACAGCGAGAACTACGTCCGGACGGTGCGGATGACCGGGCCGGAGTGGATCCCGGCGTCCGTGTTCATCTCCGGTGGGGCGTGGCAACTTCTGAGGCAAGACCTCGACGAGGTGTGCTCCCGGCACCCGTTCATTTTTCCGGGCTTCAAGAAGCCGAGCCGGGACTGGAAAACGTGGGAGGTGAGCCCGGCGCCCGGCGCGACCCGGCGCGACGCATGGGGCGCCCTCTGGGAGTTCGACCTCGGCGGGCTCGACGGCATCGTGCTCGAACATCCGCTCGACGACTGGGCGAAGTTCGCCAGCTTCAGCGCACCGGACCCGATGAAGTACACGGACCAGGGTGAGCGCGACCTGCTTGAGCAGTGCGAGAACATCCGCCGCGCCAAGGAACGCGGCGACCTCCCGAGAGCGGGGCTCGACCACGGATACTTCCTGATGCGGCTCTGGTATCTGCGCGGATTCGAGAACCTCATGCTTGACATAGCGACCGACGAACCCAAACTCCACGAACTTGTCGAGATGGTCGCGAGGCGGAACGTCGCCATAGTCCGCGAGTACGTCAAGGCCGGAGCCGGCGTTGTCACGTTCCCTGAGGATATTGGCACGCAGACCGCGTCGATATTGAGCCCGAAGGATTTCCGGAAGTGGGTCAAGCCCTCGTACAAGCGAATGATGAGTCCCGTCAAGGAAGCCGGTGGCATCGTGACCACCCACAGCGATGGTTACATAATGGAACTGGTCGACGACCTGCTCGACTGCGGGTGCGACGTGCTGAACCCGCAGGACCTGTGCAACGGTGTCGACGAGATCGCCCGGGCGATCAAGGGACGGTGCTGCATCGACCTGGACATCGACCGGCAGAAGATCGTGCCGTTCGGCACGCGGAAGGAAATACACGACCTCATCGAAGAGGAGGTTCGCAAGCTCGGGTCGCCGCGGGGCGGACTCATGTTCGTCTGCGGGGTATACCCGCCAACGCCGGCCGAGAACGTTGATGCTGTGTGTGAGGCGCTGGAGAAGTTCCGCACTTACTGGTGGGACTGACGCGATGCCGGGCGCGAAAAAGGCACAAGAGGCCGGACCGCTGAAGACGGGGCTTGTGTACGATTCCATATACAAGCAGCACATCCCGCGGCGGCGGCATCCGGAGCGCCCGGCGCGCTGCGACGTTATCATTGACGCCATGACCGCGGCGGGCCTTGCTCAGCAGATGGTCAAGATTCGCGTGCACACGGCGACGATCGACAAGATCGCGCTGTGCCACACGAGGGAATACATCGAGACCGCGCGCAAGGACGCCGACTCGGACTTCGGCTGGCTGAGTACGGGCGACACCCCGGTGTGCAGGGAATCCTTCGAGGTCGCGCTGTTCGCGGCGGGTGGGGTCATCAGCGCCGTCGATGCGGTGGTCGATGGCCGGGCCAGGAACGCGTTCTGCGTCGTCCGGCCGCCGGGCCACCACGCGACACCGACGCGCGGCATGGGCTTATGCATCTTCAACAACGTAGCGATCGCGGCCCGATACGCGCAGAAGAAGCACGGCCTCGCCAAGGTGCTCATCGCGGACTGGGACGTGCACCACGGCAACGGGACGCAGGAGATATTTTACGAGGATCCGTCGGTCTTCTATTTCAGCGTGCATCAGTGGCCGTCCTTTCCCGGAACCGGACGTCCCGAGGAAGTGGGCGAGGGCGCGAGCCGGGGCACGACCTTGAACTGCCCGTTCCCAAGGGGCACGGCGGGCGCCGAAGTAGTTGCGGCGTTTCGTGAGCACCTTGTGCCCGTGGCCGATAAATTCAAGCCCGATATTCTGCTGATCTCCGCCGGTTTCGACTCGCGGCGCGGCGATCCGTTGGGTGGTTTGCTCTTGACGGACGAGGATTTCGCGGAGATGACGAGGATTGTGGTGGAGGTCGCTGGCAGGCACTGTGGCGGGCGGCTGGTCTCTGTGCTTGAGGGCGGGTACGCGCTGGATACGCTTGGGCCGGCGGTTGTGGCCCACGTGCGGGCGCTGATGGGCACCTGACGCGACGGCCGGCGGGATTATTGAGCTGGGGAAGGAGGCCGAGTGATACTGCCGTTCGCGGGAGGCGGCTTGACCGGCGGCGGCAGAGGGCGTAGAATCCCCGCATGGGTGTCATCAACGTTCTCCCACAGGCGGTCGTCAACAAAATCGCGGCCGGCGAGGTAATCGAGCGGCCCGCGTCCGTCGTCAAGGAGCTGGTCGAAAACTCGCTGGACGCGCAGGCGACGTCCGTCTCGGTCGAGGTCGAGGACGGTGGCAGGAAGCTCATCCGCGTGACCGACGACGGTTGCGGGATGGCGCTTGACGACCTCGCACTGGCGTTCGGCAGCCATGCGACCAGCAAGCTCACGACCGGGGACGACCTCTTCTTCATAGCGACGCTCGGCTTCCGGGGCGAGGCGCTCTCAAGCATCGGCGCCGTGTCGCATGCGCGGATCGTGTCGCGTCCGCGCGGCGCGGTCGAGGGCGGTGAGGTCGCGGTCAACGGCGGCGCGCCGGAGCCGCCGCGGGCGAAGGGCGCGCCCGAGGGGACGACACTGGAGATAGCCAACCTCTTCTTCAACGTGCCGGCGCGGCGCAAGTTCCTCAAGTCCGCGAGCACGGAGTTCGCTCACATAGTCGATCTTGTTTCGCGCCTCGCGCTTGCGAATCCCCGTGTCGCCTTCAAGCTCGTTCACAACGGACGCGAGACCTTGAACCTTCACGCAACCGGCGAGCGCCGGCGCCGATTGGCTGACCTGTACGGCCGCGAACTCGCCGACGCGCTCATCGAGGTGGACTCGGGGGAGGGGCCCGTGAGCGTGACGGGCTTCATCGCTCCGCCGGTTCATTGCCGTTCGAACGCCAAGATGCAGCTCACTTACGTGAACGGGCGCTTCGTCCGCGACCGCAGCATCACGCACGCCGTCACGTCCGCTTACGAGGGGCTTCTCGTGCGTGGGCGATATCCGGTCGTCTTCCTGTTCCTGCAGGTGGACCCGCGCGAGGTGGACGTGAACGTGCATCCCACCAAGATCGAGGTCCGGTTCCACCAAGGCCAGGTTGTTTACAAGACGGTTTTGAACGCCGTTCAGGAGGCGTTGCGCGGGACGGACCTCACGCCGGTTTTCGAGGCGACGGCCCAGCCGCCGAGGACGGAGCCGATGCCACCGGGGCGTCGGGCCGAGCAGGAGCCGTTCAGCGGGTTCGTCCGCAAGGAGCCGGCGACGGGGCCGTTCAGCCATGGCGGCAGGGCTGTGCCGAGGCCAGCCGACGCGCCCGGGCTTGGCCAGGCAGAAAGCCCAAGCATGGTGGCACATGAACAGGACGGTCGCCCGAGGTGTTTCCAGGTTGCAAACTCCTACATCGTGGAGGAGCGCGCGGACGGCGTGGCCATAATCGACCAACACGCTCTGCACGAACGGATTATTTTCAACGAGATTCAGGATCGGCTCGGCCGGGCGAAACTCGAGAGCCAGCGGCTTCTGATTCCGGCGGTGGTCAACCTCGGTAAGGGCGAGGCGGCCCAGCTTTTCGCCGAGAAGGAGAACCTTGCGCACTTCGGAATAGATGTGTCCGACTTCGGGCCTGAGTCGGTTGCCGTGAACGCTCTGCCGGTGGTCCTGAGTGGATGTGACCCGGAGTCGGTCCTTCACGAATTTCTGGCCGATCTCGGCGGCGAAGGGCAGGGGACGCCGGTCGAGGCGAAGCGATTGGCGATGGCGAAACTGGTCGCGTGCAAGGCGGCGGTCAAGGCCGGTGACCGCCTGACCGACTCCGAGATGCGTTCGCTCCTGGAGAGGGCCGACTCGTTGCCGGAGAGAGACACTTGCCCGCACGGCAGGCCGGCGTGTATATTCCTGCCATACTCGGATTTGGAGCGGCAGTTCAGCCGTCGTTGAGGAAGAGAGCATGGACCAGGTGGATGTTTCGGGCGTCCGGATCGGCGGCGGGCCGCTTGCGCTGATCGCAGGCCCGTGCGTCATCGAAGACGAACATGCCACGCTCGAGGTCGCGCGCAGATTGGCGGATATCTGCGCGGACCTGGACGTGCCGTTCGTCTTCAAGGCCTCATACGACAAGGCGAACCGGACATCGGTCCGGTCGTTCCGCGGGCCTGGTATCGAGAAGGGTCTCGAAATCCTGGCGCGGGTCAAGAACGAGGTCGGCTGCCCGGTGCTCTCGGACGTGCATGAGCCGAGCCAGGCCGAGCGCGCGGCCGCCGTGCTCGACGTGCTCCAGATACCCGCCTTCCTGTGCAGGCAGACCGACCTGCTCGTCGCCGCCGGGCGGACGGGCAAGGTCATCAACATCAAGAAGGGCCAGTTCCTGGCGCCCTGGGACATGAAGAACGCGGTCGGCAAGGTCGAGACGGTCGGCAACCGGCGGATTCTGCTGACCGAACGCGGGACCTGTTTCGGATACAACAACCTCGTGAGCGACATGCGGTCGCTGCCGATCCTGCGCACGTTCGGATACCCGGTGGTGTTCGACGCGACGCACAGTGCGCAACTTCCGGGCGGGCAGGGGGCGGTCTCGGGCGGACAGCGCGAGATGGTCGCGCCGCTCACGCGGGCGGCCGTGGCCGCCGGGGTCGATGCGCTGTTTCTCGAAGTGCATCCCGACTCGGAGCGTTCGCTGAGCGATGCCGCCACGACCGTCCGGCTTGACTCGGTGGCGGGACTGCTTCGGGACGCAATCAGCATTCACGCGCTGGTCACGCAATCTTAGTTGAAAGGGAACCCGGCGATGAAGACAGCGTTCATATCGGACCTCCACGGAAACCTCGAAGCGGTGTCGGCCGTGATGGCTGATATCGAGTCGCGCGAAGCGGACCGCGTCATGTGCTTGGGCGACGTGGTCAACTACGGGCCGGACCCCGTGAAGTGCCTGCGCATAGTGCGCAAGCTTGAGCTCGTGCTCCTTGGCAACCACGAGGAAGCCGTGCTCCACGGGCCGGTTGGGATGAACGCGGTCGCGGCCGAGGCGGCGGGATGGACGCGCTCCGTTCTCGAGCCGGGCTTTTTCAGCGACGGGGCCAAGTGGGCCAACTGGCAGTTTATCCAGGGCCTTCCCGCCAGGCACGACGAGGATTCCATCGTGCTCGTCCACGGTTCGCCCCGCGCGCCGACCAACGAGTACCTGCTTCCGTTCGACGCCGAACACACGCTCGGAGAGCCCTCCGCCCGGCTGAAGGAATCCTTCGACATGATTGAGCGCTTCTGTTTCGTCGGACACACGCACCTGCCGGGCGTCTTTATGGAACAGGGTGTATTCGCCACGCCCGCAGAACTTGACGGCGAACTCCGGATTCCGAAGGATGGCAAGCTGATTGTGAACGTCGGGAGTGTCGGCCAGCCGCGCGACCGCGATCGTCGCGCCTGCTACGCCACGTTCGACGGTGACGTACTGAGGTACCACCGTGTCGAATACGACGCGGAGACCACCTGCGCCAAGGTCAAGGCGGCCAAGGGGCTTCCCGACTGGTGCGGCGACCGGCTGCTCACCGGAGAGTGAACTTTATCACATTTGAGGGACCTGAGATGAACGCGGACTCCGTGAAGTTCTTGAAGAGCATTGTTGACGCGCCCAGCCCGTCGGGGTTCGAGCAGCCCGTGCGCAGGATCGTCGCACAGCGAATGAAGAAGTCCTGCGACGAAGTCCGGCATGACGTGATGGGAAACGTCATCGGCGTCCTCAACCCCGGCGCCGAGACGCGCGTGATGCTCGCCGGACATTGCGACGAGATCGGCCTGATGATCACGAACATCGACGACGGGGGATACGTCTATTTCGGGACCATCGGCGGGTTCGACCCGCTTCAGCTCCTGGGGCAGCGCGTCCGCATCCACGGTCAAAACGGTGACGTGCCCGGCGTGATAGGTCGCAAGCCCATTCACGTGATAAGCAAGGAAAAGGGGGATCTCACCAAAGCGCCCGGCGTTCACGAGATGTGGATAGACATCGGCGCGAAGAACAAGAAGGACGCGCAGAAAGTCGCCGCGGTCGGCGACTGCGTGACGATTGACGCCGGGTTCGCGCACCTGCGTAACGACATCGTCGTCGGCCGCGGATTGGATGACCGCGTGGGCGCCTTCGCCGTTGCGGAAACAATGCGGCTCCTCTCGGCGCGGAAGGGCTCATTGAAGGTCGCCGTCTACGGTGTCGCGACCACGCAGGAGGAGGTCGGGATCCGCGGCGCCAAGACCAGCGCATACGGCATCGACCCGCACGCGGGCATAGCGATCGACGTCGGGTTCGCGACGGACTACCCAACGATGAACAAGAACCTGACCGGCGACCTCGCGCTTGGGAAGGGCCCGATCATAAGCAAGGGGCCGAACATCAACCCCGTCCTGGGCCAGATGCTCGTGGACACGGCGAAGAGGAGGAAGATTCCCTGCCAGATGGAGGGAGCGCCGGGCGCCACCGGCACCGATGCAAACGTCATCCAGATGACGCGAGCGGGCGTCGCCGCGGCGCTGGTCAGCGTTCCGAACCGCTATATGCACACGCCGGTGGAACTCGTGTCGCTCGGGGACCTCGAGAATGTTTCGAAACTGCTTGCGGCCACACTGCTCGGGATGAAGGAGTCGCAGGACTTCACGCCGTCGGTGTGATTTCAGATCATCGGGGAGGTGCTGGTTCTGTCTGTCGGTTCGTGCGTCGCTCCGGACTCGCGAAGGGCGCATTCGCACTGCCATGCGAGGTCGGAGATCCGGTCGGTGACGGGGCCGTGGGCGGTCGTTGCATTCGTTATGTCGCGCAGCGCCGCGGAGCATGATTCAAACAGGGCGGCTGCTTTGCGTGATGCGCGCGCATCGCTCGTGCGCAGGGAGTTGACCAGTTTCTCCATCGCGGCCCCGAGTTCGCTGAGGCACGGATAGCCGTAAAGGGCTCCGGCCCCGTGCAGGCTGTGAGCTATGCCGTACGCACGGTCGAGCTCTTTCGTGTCGAGAGGCCCGGATTCAAGAGAGCGCGCGAATGCCCCGAGATCGTCGGCCATCTGTCCGACTACGTTGCGGAAGAGTTCCGCGAGTTTGAGCTTTCTGGTTTCGTCTCGCACGCGTTTGTGTCCGGCCAGGTGCTTACGTCGCCTTGTGTTACGGTCCACGCACAACGACGCTCCGTATGTAAGTATAGCACATTCCGTGCCTTGAAGCATAATGTCTTCCAGGTTTTTTTTGTTGAGATGTGGAACCGGTTATGAGCCAGCAGGTTATGGCCCCGCGGCGTTCCGGCGCGGGAGGGCGCACATATTGTTGGTGCCGGTGGCGCAACAGCGGAGTTTTGCCGGACGTGGAGTTTTTTTCCACCGGTCACGTGTTGTTCAGGTGGAGGCGACGTTGAGCTTCTTGAGTTTATTGTAGAGTGTCTTTGTGTCTATCCCCAGGTCGCGGGCCGTCTTCCGCTTGTTGCCGCCGTTTCGTCTCAGAACGCGGAGCAGGTGCTCTGTTTCGACCTGTTCCAGCGAGAGCGCGTCCTCGCCGCGCGGTGTCGGCTGGCTCGGCGTCAGAAGGTGTTGAGGAAGGTCGACGACGCGTATGACGGGCTCGTCGGAAAGCACGGCGGCGAGTTGGACGATGTTCTCCAGTTCGCGGACGTTTCCGGGCCAGTTGTGGTTTGTCAGGACGGCCAGAGCGTCGTCGCTGACGGTCTTCGGCGGGGTGCCGAGCCGGGTTGACGCCTGCTTGAGAAAATAGTCTATGAGATGGGGCAGTTCTTCCATGCGTTCCCTGAGCGGCGGTACGCGCAGGGCGAGAACACTCAACCGGTAGAAGAGGTCTTCACGAAACGTGCCGCGTTTCGTTTCGTGGGCCAGGTCCTTGTTGGTGGAGGCGATTACGCGAACGTCGACGTGCATCACGCGGTTCCCGCCGACCCTCCTCACCTCGCCCGACTGAAGGACGCGCAGGAGCTTGACCTGCGTGCTCGGGTGCATCTCGCCGATTTCGTCGAGGAACAGCGTTCCGCCGTCCGCGACCTCGAAGAGGCCGTGACGCATGCCCGAGGACCCGGTGAATGAGCCCTTTTCGTGTCCGAACAGTTCGCTCTCGAGCAGTTGCTCCTGCAGGGCACCGCAGTTGACGGGCATGAAGGGCTTGTCGCTACGCGAGCTTCTGCGGTAGATCTCGTGAGCCACCAGTTCTTTGCCGGTGCCGGTCTCTCCCTGTATGAGGACGGTCGAGTCGGTCGGGGCGCATTTCTCGATGATGCGCATCAGGCGCTTCATCTGAAGGGAGTTGCACGTTAGTGAAGGGACGGACGGCCGGCTGAGCGCGCCGCGCAGCATCGTGACCTCGTGTGTCAGCCGGCGCATCTCGCAGGCGCGCCTGAGCAGGGCCTCCATGTTGTCGATGTTATAGGGCTTTTTCAGGTAGTCGAAAGCGCCGAGCTTCATTGCTTCGACTGCGCTTTCTATCGAACCGTGAGCCGTGAGCAAGATCACGTGCGGAGCATCGCGTGTCTTCTGTATCTGCCCGAGCACGTCGAGCCCGTCGGCGCCGGGAAGAAGTTGGTCCAGAAGCACAGCGTCATAGGAGGACTCCCGCAACCGGGCGAGAGCCGCTTCCCCGTCGGTCACGCTTTCGACCACGAAATCGCGTTCCGCAAGTTCCTCTTCGAGGCGGGTGCGGATGAGGATGTCGTCGTCCACGATAAGAACGCGCGCGATAGCCAAACCGGCTTCCTCCAACGCTCGGCGTGTGGGTGGTTGCTTATGTTGCCGCGTCTTCCGTTGCCGTAATTCTACGCGAGCTTTCGTCCCCCAGTCAAGCCCAAAACACTGCTAGTGCCTCATGACATTTGAATAACAGGATACAAGCCCTTGAGTTTGGTGCGAGCATCTTCCGTCGTGAACTGCCAGTCGACACCGCACTGTCGGTTGTTTCGGTTGTTGTCCCAGGCA
>Ga0180435_10002034_pt1 | contig 20780 bp, 24 predicted proteins | sample SS_ome_3_FD_132467 | JGI IMG/M metagenome (GOLD analysis project Ga0180435, IMG submission 132467) | Hypersaline lake sediment archaeal communities from the Salton Sea, California, USA - SS_3_S_1 metaG | ecosystem: Environmental > Aquatic > Non-marine Saline and Alkaline > Hypersaline >...
CTCATTGCCGGCGTGGTGCTGCTCTTCACCGGACGATATCCTCGCGGCATCTTCGACTTCCTGATGGGACTCAATCGCTGGGCACTTCGGGTGGGCGCCTACGCAGCGCTGATGACAGATGAGTACCCACCTTTCCGTTTGGACCTGGGGGGAGAGGAGTCAAGCTAGCTCATCCAACGTGCTCGTGCAGGCCGTCATCTTACTTGAGCTGACGGCTTGCGCTCTGTACACGCTTCCCTGAGAATGGCGGTGGTCGACCCGAGTGACTAGGGTTCCGCTGCAATGCAGGTCTGGACCGAGCGTCACACAAGCCATTGTGCGTAGCACCTTATCGGACAAAAGCCGGGAGGGATTGGGCGGCCCCGACGAACGGAGGTTCCGTTCGAAAGGGGTGCTACATGCAGTCAACACGTCATCTACGAGCCGTCTTCCAAGCCTTGCTTGTCACATTCCTGTGGTCCACATCCTGGATCCTGATCAAGTGGGGATTGTCCGAGATTCCTGCACTGATGTTTGCAGGACTTCGCTATGGCCTCGCGTTTGTGATTCTGCTTCCTGGACTCTGGCGTCATCGCAAGGAGGTTTCGAGCCTGAGCCTTGCGGACTGGGGCTGGCTGGCGCTTCTTGGCATCTTCCTTTATGCACTGACTCAGGGTGCCCAGTTCTTGACGCTTCGCCAGCTGGATGCGATCCCGTTCAGTCTGGTTCTCAGTTTCACGCCTCTGCTGGTTGCCTGCGCAAGCGCTATCACACTGAAGGAACGACTGCGTCCGATGCAATGGGGCGGCCTGGCAGCAATGCTTGGAGGGGCTGCCTTGTACTTCTGTTTTGAGGGCGGAGTGCTCGGCAGTGCACTCGGCTTCCTATTCGCTGGCATCACACTGACCGCAGGAACCATTGCATCGCTCCTGGGAAGAGCGGTGAACCGACGGAAACTGGCGAGTCCCATCGTGATTACGGGGATCAGTATGGGCATCGGGGCAGTGCTTCTTCTCGTAGGTGGCCTGCTATCAGGCGGTGTGCCCCGGCTAGCCCTCTCCAACTGGGGCATCATCGGCTGGCTCGCAGCTGTGAATACTGCGTTCGCATTCACACTCTGGAATCATTCGCTCCGTGCGTTGACCGCCACAGAATCGAGTGTTGTGAACAACACCATGCTCATCCAGATCGCAATCCTGGCTTGGATCTTCCTCGGCGAGTCGCCTTCCTCCGTTCAGATCCTCGGACTCGCTCTGGTGGCTTCGGGCGCATGGCTCGTACAGCGTAGACGCGCGCGAGCAACACAGCGCTAGGCCGGCGGATGGGGTGATCTCAATGTGCCGCCAGCGACATGCAGCAGCTGTGTGTCTGATTCGCCGCGAGAATTGACTTGCGTTTGGTTGTGTGTTATAGAGACGTAAGTACTCTCAAATCAACGCAAACCCACATGCTTAACGGAGGAGTGGAAATGAGGTTCCGCATCAAGCGCGTACTCGTCTCACTCGCGATCCTCGTTGCAGTCATCTCGGGGGCACAGGGCGCAGAATACATCGACAGCTTTGACGATGCCCCCTTCGCTGGGAATCCAACCAACTTCACCACTGGGGAGGCATCCAGAGGATTGTCCTATGCAGGCGCCAACTGCGACTTCGGCTACAGTGCGGGCAACAAGAACGTCAACGCCTTGGCGCTCGTCTTCCCGGGGGAAGCTTCAATCACGATTACCTCTCGGGCAGGCGGATCATTTGTGTTCAAGAGTCTGTATCTGGACACGCTCCAGGCCGCCACCATCAGCGGAACGGGTGACCAGCCATTTACCATTAACGTAGGCGCTGGATCCACCGGTACTTTCTCTCCAACTGCAGGAGATCGGATCGTGAATCAAGTTCAGATTGCGACCGTAGATCCGCATCCGGATTTCGATATCATTTTCGACACAGTGACCGTGGATCTTGCTGCTCCAGAGATCGATATTGAGGGCAACGCAACCTCGATCGAAGATGGCGACAATTCGCCCGTAGCCACGGATCACACCCACTTCGGGAACATAGTCGTAGGCGAGAGTTTTGATCGGACCTTTACCATCCAGAACGAAGGCGATGCCGAACTCACACTCGACGGAGATCCCATCGTGGGGCTTACGGGCTCTGGCGACTTCAGCGTTGAGACTCAGCCTGCAGCAGATTCGATCGATGATGGTGGCGCGGACCTGACCTTTGTTGTCCGCTGTACGCCGAGCGGCACCGGGGATCGGACGGCCACCGTATCAATTGACAACAACGATTCGAACGAGCATCCGTACACGTTCGATGTGAGAGCCACTGGAGCGGTTCCGGAAATCGATGTCCAGGGAGACGGCGTCTCGATTGCTGACGGAGACGATACCCCTGATCCAGTTGACGACACGGATTTCGGGGATTCCGATATCCTGGGAGAATCGGTTGGGCATACGTTTACCATCCACAACACCGGGAACGCGGAACTCACGCTTACGGATCCTTCGCCGTTCGTGACCATCGAAGGAGATGGGGCAGGCGATTTCGAGATCACAACCGTTCCAGACAGTTCCATCGACCCTGCTGGCAGCACGACCTTCGTGGTTGAGTTCGATCCATCTGTGGAAGGTGACAGGGAGGCAACCATCTCCATCGCCAGTGACGATGCGGACGAGGACCCGTATACCTTTGACATCATTGGCACAGGAACCGTGGCTCCACAGATCGACATTCTCGGGAATTCGCAGATCATTCCGAATGGTGACACGACGCCGGATGCAGCCGATGACACAGACTTCGGACAGCACGACATTGCTGGGGGCACTCAGACGCACACCTTCACCATTCAGAACACAGGGTCAGGGGAGTTGACCTTGGACGGCGATCCACTTGCAGAAGTCACCGGCCCTGCTGCAGGCGACTTTGACATCAGCCTCGAACCCGTTTCACCGGTCACAGCTGTGGATGGGGAGACAACATTCGAGATTACGTTCAACCCCTCGGCGCTTGGGGATCGGGAGGCATCCATCTCGGTAGCCAATGACGCGGACAAGGATCCCTACACCTTCGACATCCTGGGCCAGGGCACTTCAGCTCCGGAGATGGACATCCAAGGGACCGGGCAATCGATTCCCAGTGGGGACATCACACCAGCAGCCATCGACGATACAGACTTCGGCGATACCCATGTCGACGGGGCCACAGAGACGCATACATTTACGATCGAGAACACCGGCTCAGCACAGCTCAATCTCACGAACGGCGATCCGCTTGTGGTTGTCGAGGGAGATCACGCCATCGACTTCACTGTCGTTCAACAACCTGCAGCCGCTATCGCAGCCAGCCGGGGAACCACAACCTTTGACGTTCGGTTCGATCCCAGCGAGACGGGGCTGCGTACTGCCACGCTTCGCATCGCGAATGACGACGGAGACGAGAATCCTTATACATTCGCGATTCAAGGCACTGGAGTCTTTCCATCGCAGTCCGGGGCGCCAGTCTTTGTGTCGCAGGCTGCAACCGCTACAACCGGAGATGCTTCCGCGGTTACGCACAGCACCGCCCGCGTGGAGGGCACAGTGAATCCCGGCAACACGTCAACAACCGTTACGTTCGAGTTCGGGCCAGCAAATGGTTCCGCGCCTTCCTCAAACGCAGATCCCTATCCGTTCGTGGCCGTTGCCGAGCAGAGCCCGGTAGACGGCACAGGGATCTTGACTGTCCACGCCTTCCTCCAGAACCTGCAAATGGACTGTGTATATCAGTATCGCGTCGTAGCCAAGAACACAAATGGTGTCTGCTACGGAGCGCGGAAGACCTTCAAGACTCACTCGCTTGAGCGTGGAGATCTCAATGCAGACTACATGATCGACCTCTTGGACATTCGCATCTGCGCGCAGATCGCAACCGGCTATCTTGTTGCCAACGATCAAGTGTTGACGCAGGCCGACTTCGATGATGACGGCGATGTGGACCTAGAGGATGTACAGCGCTTGTCTGCCTATGTGCTAGGTATCGAGGGGGGAGAAGAATGAGGCGAGGGATCCAAAGCCATCTCATCTTGGGTTGCGTGGCGATCGTGCTATTACTCACGGGCTGCAGTACCTGGTGGGAAGTCGCGGACTCTACACCACAGGTCCTCGCGTCTGCTCCGTATCAACAGCCCAATGGGGCGTGGGAAGTCACGTTGTCTGTGGCTGACATGCCCGGTGGAGGGCTCGCTGGAATCCTCGTTCAGGAAGGCGGATTTGTATTCACGAACATCGACGAGGACTCGATCTACGCTTCCGGACTAAACGGCTTCCTGGTCACCGCCCAGGACTTCTCTGCCCCTTCCCCATCAGGCGTCCTCGCAGCCGTACATCCAGCTGCAGGCATTACTGCAGGGAAGGTCCTGAAGCTGAGCTTTCGTGCCAAGGGTACCGGAACCCCCGCGGTGTCGATTCAGAGCTCCAAGCTCGTCCTTTCATCGGACGAAGGAACGATCATCGAGCAGTAGCCGGCCCCGCTGGGGCTCTTCCTGGCGATGAGTTCGACCCGTTTCCCACTTGTCAATCCCTGAAGCAGGGACTATGCTCGGCCTTCGACAGCAGGGATGGACTCGTTGCGAAAGGAACAGCATGCCAGAGGCAACAACACGCGATCTGTTTCAACAAGAGCTGCTCGATCTCCTCAAGGAGACGTTTGAGGAGACGCAAGGGATCTATCTGGACCGTGGCACATCGATCTTCGAGACACTCGCAGCATTCACCGCAGCGCAAGCATCCAAACAACTCTCAGAGGCAGGAGCAACCGTTGCTGGCCACACCGAGCACATGGCCTACTACCTTGAAGTGCTGCGCACCGGAATCACTGGCGAGACGATCGAGTCCGTGGATTGGCAGTCGAGTTGGCGAATCCAGTCCGTGTCCGATGAGGCCTGGCTGATCCTCCAGGATCGTCTGAGGACGGCCTATCAGGAGACAATTCGAGCGATCCGGGCGCACGAAGAATGGAAAGGCGAGGATGATCTTGGAGGCGCGTTGGCCATGCTTGCGCACTCCGCATCTCACCTTGGAGCGATTCGTCACGCCATTGCCAGCGGGCAGCTCAAGTAGCAGCAAAGGAACGTGAGCAGGTCAGTGGAGGTGCTCGGTGCTGTGAACTCACCCCAAGGATACTCGACCATCGAGACCTCCCGTCTGCGATTGATTCCGCTGTCTCTGGCTCAGCTTGTGTCGTGCACGCAGAGCCTGTCGCAGTTCGAAGAGCAGCTTGGACTGAGGCTTGAACCAGGGACCCTCACAGTGCCCGCGCTGCGTGCTTGCGACATCAAGATCGAGAAGATGCATCACGCACCCCTATCAGAGCACGCGTGGTACACCTACTGGCTTGCGATCACCCAGGAGCAACCGCGGGGAATCGGCTGCCTGGGATTCAAGGGAGCGCCAGACGATGACGGCGCCGTGGAGATCGGGTACGGCATTGCAGACGCTGCCCAAGGATTGGGATACGGAACCGAAGCTGTCCGTGCGCTGATCGACTGGGCCTTCTCCTTCCCAAGTTGCCGTTCAGTATGGGGGGATCCTCTCAAGACGAACGAGGCATCGAATCGTCTGCTTGAAGCCTGCGGAGCCCGGCTTGTCCGCGAGACAGAGACCTCGAACGTTTGGAGTATCGAGCGCTAGCGCGCTGTTGATCCAAAGACATCCTTCAGATAGCGCTCCAGAAACTCCTTCTCCTCAGGAATCTGATCGTTGTAGCGAATTGCCGCGATGACGGGTTCCCAGTCCTCAACCCTGGACCAGGGGAACGAGGCGCGTCGAGCATACGCCCGCCGGTACATCGCGAAGAACAAGCGTCTGAAGAGGAAGAACATCCATCGTTGCCAGCGTCCAAGGTTGGGTGGATAGCCAGCATGTTTGAAGAGGTGAACGGTCCAAGCCACATCTGCTGCTGGCGCGCCTGCTGAAGCGGGCCCCCAATCGATGATTGTGGCGCCGCGCTGGCCAAGTAGGATGTTGTCTGGATGGTAGTCTCCATGACAGATGTAGTCGCCATCAGGAAGCTGATCCAACGCGTCTCTGATCCTCTCCGCAATCCCATCCCCGAGAGGTTCTCGAATCCATTCAGTGATCTTCTCGAACTTCTGTCTCTGGGACGGAAGCTCAGGGGCATGCTGTCGATGCATGGAGAGGTGAAAGGCCGCCATCGCGCGTGCGAACGAGAACAGCCGCCAAGGCTGCTTGGTGAGTACCTCTAGCATGGAAGGTCCGTCCACACGCTCCATGACAAAGCCAAGACGTCCCGCGATGCGCAGCAGGCCATCCTCATTGTCCGCTGGGAAGACTTCAGGGGCTGGGACCTGTGCATCGCTGACGATCCTAGAAACTCTGAGCTCCCTACGTGCCCACGTCTCCGTTGCGAAATCCCGGAACAGGCGCAGCACGCGGCCTTCACCCCACGCATAGATTTCGGCGGTTCGACCGACCCCCACGAGCTCCCGGTTCTCAAGCTGTTTGTCCGACATCTAGACACTCCTTCCATCCCAGTGTAGCAGAAGTCTTGAGCTCCCCGTCCAGTAGATGGTTGACAATGAGTGCGTTTATTTGTACATTTAAACGTACGTTAGGAGGTATCGATGTCTGCCCATATCCCGAAGTTCATCCCGGTGACCGACCTACGACAGGACATTTCCGGAGTTCTTCGATCGCTGAGTTCAGGAGAGGAACCGATTGTCATCATGCAGCGCAGCCGTGCTGCCGCCGTCTTGCTCACCGTGGACACCTACGAGCGAATGGTCCGAGAACGGGAAGTCCTGGGGCTGTTGGCCATGGGTGAGAAAGACATCCAAGCCGCCAAGGGCTACTCCATCGACAAACTGCTCGGAGAGTTGGATGAGGCATCAACTGGAGCGTCACCATGAACGTTCGGATTACGGAACTCGCCAGATGGCAGGTCAAGCTGGCAATCCAGGATTTATTGAAACGTCGCGATCCAGAGGCTGAACAGTTTGATCAGTCCCTGCGGAAGCTGTTCGCCGATCCTTCGGCAATCCCAGCACAGCTCCGGCCGCTTGAGGGGATGCCTGAGTTGCCCCACCAGGAGATCGTCGTTGGTAGCTACCGCCTCCTGTTCCGGAGAGAGGATGAAACCCTTTGGATGCTGGGACTTTGGCCGCCCCTCTACGCAGAGTAGTAGTACAAGGGAGATAGTCATGTTGCACCAGGTAGCACCTGACAGAATGAGAGATCTGATTCCATTGGCCACCGGACTCGGGGACCAGGGGATGGCACAAGCCATCCTCGCGGGCACGAGACCCGGCATCGCAATGGTTGATTCCATGGAATCGCCAAGCTGCCTGTTTCTCCTCGCGCCCGAGGGCGCGTTTGCATGGAGCTACCTTGCTGGCGATCCCTCGAATGTAAGCTTCCATCAGGCGCTCAACGAATGGTTGTTTGGGTCCTACGGCCCGGAGCAGAAAATCGCATTCACGTTTCTTGTCTGTGACGCAGCGGAATGGGCGGCTTCGCTCGCCAGAGTTCTCGATCCGCGAAGCGTGATTCCGGATCGCCGCCTGCACTACGAGTGTGTCGTGCCTCCAGCATCGGATTGGCGCAATCAGGTGCCAAGCAGCTACGAGATTCGAGCGCTGGATCGCCAGCTCCTCCATTCGGATGTGACTATGCACGAGAAGGTCAACACATGGCTGCAATACAACTTCGGATCTGAGGAGCAGTTCTTAAAGGACGCATTCGGAGCGGTTGCCGTTCACGAGGAGCGCGTTGTCGCTTGGTGCCTCCCGGATTCAGTTTCACGTCAACGTGCCGATATCGGTGTAGAGACCGAATCCGAACACCAGCAACGGGGCCTCGCAGCCCTCTGCACTTGTTCCGTGTTGGAGCAGGCGTTTGACCGCGGGATCGAGATCGTGGGGTGGCATTGTCACCACATCAACCTGCCATCCAACAAGACCGCCCAGAAGGCTGGGTTCGATCTCCAATATGAGTATCCAGCCTATGCGATCCAGTTCGATCCCGAGCACCACAGGAAGCTCGCAGACGTCATTGGTGCGGAGTTCATCGAACAGGCCGATGCAGCGTTGGCGCGTGAAGACTACGTCGAAGCACACATGTTGTTCTCACGCCTACTCGGCTTCCATCAGCCCGTCGCCGCTACAACGTTCTTGAATGCATCGCGTGCAGCCGCGATGACGGAATGCGCGGAGGATGCGTTTCGCTGGCTGACGCTCGGACATGCGCTGGAGGAAGGCTTCAACGCGCAACAGCTCGACGTAGAGGAGTTTCGGTCGTTGCATTCGGATCCACGCTGGAGAGAGATGACAGACCCGCTCTTGAGTTAGCACCTCTACTCATCGAAAACTCGTACGATGGCTGCGAAGAGATCCGCCGGGAACTCGGGATGGTCGACAGGGATGACGTCCCAAACGCAGAGTGCAGGCTGTTCCGAGTGCCAGTTCCCACCAAAACTGAAGTTGCCTTCTCCTTCGAGGCGGAGCGTCATGGCCTTACCTGAGGGCACGATGCCTCCTGTGATGATGCCGGAAGCGATGCCTGACACGACGCGGCGGCTATCTGAGGTGATGATCTGGGTGTAGTGCGAGACTTCAATGAGCTCGCCCACCGGCAGAGTGATTAGACCTTGCCTTCGGGTATAGACCAGGCTTTGTATGGTGATGGAGTCTCCGCTTGCAAGCTGCCCAGATGCATCCAGGAGCACCCATCCTTCGGTGACCAGCGTGACGAGATTCCGTGCGCCGAAGCCAAAGATTGGCCCCTGCCCAACGAAGGAATCCGGGGACACCGCCCCGGCAATCTCACCCTGCAACTGCGCATGGCCCCCAATACCCGCAGTGATTTCCAGCCCAGCCACCAAGGCATCGACCCATCCTTCGGCTGTGAGATCGAACGAGGCATCGAAGGCAGTCGCGCACGGACTCCAAAGGGCAACCAGCGCGATCAACAGAAGAACTTGCCTCCACCCGGACATGACCATGAGCCTAGCACAAATCCAGCGTTCGCTGGAAGTCAACTGTTGGCATAGAGCGTCATCGTCTGGCGTGCGTAGTCTTCGATGGAGAGCTTGAGGGCCTCCGGCTCAATCACCTGCGCTGCGTTTCCCAACACGAGGAACGCCTCCCGAGCCTGATTCAGACTCTCGAAGCGGAGAGAGGCGCGCACCCATCCCTCTTTGTCCTCGACAAGATCGTCCTCGGGCAGCTGTGTCACAAGCTGCTCCCGCAGTTTCCCAACGGCTGACGGTCGAAGTCGCGCGGAGACAGGATAAGCAACAGCCGCCGCCTGATATGCAGGCGCCCAGGTGGACCAGAACTCCACAATGTCGAAGTCCTCGGGACGGTCGAATCGCTCATCAAATAGCTCTGCCTCGAGCACCACCGATGCGCGGTCGACCCTGATCCCCAGATCTCGCCCGTGCCAGATGACGTACCAGGAGCGCCCTTTGGCTACCAGCCCAAGGGGCGCCATCTCGTGTTCGGTTCGAAACAATCCCACGCGCAGCAACACCGCACGCACCCAGACATCGTTCCAGACGGCCTGGCGCAACGTAGAGAGGGTGGGATGGGACTCACGTTGCTTGTTCCATGGCTCAGGATCGAGGTAGATTCGTCGTCGCACCTCTCGATCGACTGTATTGCGGGATCCTGGCTGAGATGCCGCGAGCTTCAACAGCGCGCCCTTGGCTTCAGCACTCAAACCCAGATCAGCAAGCTGTGCAGGGACACCCAGAGTGAACAAGGCCGCAAGTTCCTCATGCGTGAGATCGGTGAGCCTCATGCGGAACTCCTCGTGCAGGTAGATGCCGCCAGCAGGCCCGCGCTCGGTATATACCGGGAACCCGGCCACGCGCAGGGCGTAGAGGTCTCGTAGGATTGTTCGCTGGGAGACCTCTAATTCCCGTGCCAAGCGATCCGAAGTTGTTCGACCTCGGTTCTGAAGATACATCAGTAGTGCCAAGAGCCGATCCGCGCGCATGCGCTCCTCCCTGTTTCCGTCATTCTATAAATATGACACTAGATGTCACAAATAGGCACGATACTCGATCTGTGAGAGGAGCTCGTAAGAACGAGCACAGTATCTCACGGAATGCGCTTGACATCAGGCGCTCGGATAACGGCCGCTCAAGAACCAGGAGGTACGAATGACAGAAGCGTTGGAAGTCCGCTATGAGGATTTGCCGGAGATGACAGTGGCGAGTGCCCTCGGATTTGGAAAGGAACCAGAAGGGCAAGCCTGGGAGATGATCAATGCGTACGCATCTGACCAGGGCTTGCAGATCGGACCGGACGGGATTCAGACGTACGGATTCAACAATCCGAATCCGTCGGCTGGAAGCGAGAATTACGGATACGAGATCTGGTTGCCGGTCACGGAGGGAACCACAGCAAACGAACCCATCAAGATCAAGCAGGTTGCCTCGCAATCGTACGCAGTCACAAGGTTCACCGGGATCTCGAAGATCGGAGCCGTCTGGAAGCAGCTCGTTGCGTACGTAGAGGACAGTCAGGATGCAAAACTGGTGCCCTGCGAAACCGCGGGTTCGTGGCTTGAAGCCCTTCTGAATCCGACAGAACAGGATCCCGAGAAGTGGGTGTTTGACATCTACCTGGCAGTGGAGAAGTAGTAGGCTTCTCCTAAAGAGGGGCGCGCAACTTGATTGCGCGTCCCTGCAAGTTCAATCCATGCCTCTCCCTGGGCGTCACTTCATCTACTCATGGGTGCGTCGTCGTCTCGAACGATCAGCACTCCAGATTGAGATGCGCCATTGTGATGCACCTCGATGCGTTGCATCTCCTCTAACGTGCAGCCAATCAGGAGCTTCAGCTCCGTATCCTTCTTGAACAGATCTACGGTCATGACAACGCCAGTGAGCGACTTGGGGACCTCACTCCCAACCCAGAGATCGACACCGCCGCCATCAGCCGCAGTGGTCCCTTCCAGGTACCCGTAATCGTAGGGATAGACGATGTCCGGAAATCGCGGATGGGATGTTCCAGCCGGACGATCAATGACCCAAGCATGCGTAGAGATCAGTGCGTCAAGCGCAGCCCAGAACTCACGATTGAATGCAGGGTTCATAGAGATCCTTTCTCCAGGGGGATCTTGTGCTGTGGTTCTCCCCTGTCCATCGTACCCGAGACACCCGTCGGGCTCGCAGGACTTGACAAACGTCGCCCCTTAGGAGACGCTTGTCCACACAAGTAGTTGATATAATCACTAAACTATCGACCTTCCTGGATACCTGAAGCCTGCGGAGGTGCTGCAGAAGGTCGGGGACCGAACATCGCGTCCCTGCCAAGGAGGTACGATGAATCAGTATCGATCGATTGGATCGCCCAAGCGTTGGCATTGGGTTTGGGCGAGTATGTTCCTTTTGCTGTTGGCCCTGCCGGCATTGGCCCAACAGTCAGTCACGCTTCCAAGTACAGAGACTGGGTGGGCGCTTGACGTCGAGGCGATTGCGCCTCGCCAGCCATCGACTCCTGGCACCTTGGAGGTTCGCGGAACAGGCGATCTATCCTTTGATCCTGCAGCCATCACTACTCTTCGCCCGGATGTGTTCCAAGACGGACACTTCTCCGTCTTCGATGTGCTCGTTCATCTGGCAGAAACGGAACAGATCGAGCTTGAATACGCTTTCGACGAGTCGCTGCAAACGCATGTGATTCAATCGCTGAACGGCCTTGAAGGCTGGTGGTATGATGCCCATTACGATGGGGGGAGCTTCGACAAGACCGTCGTACGTATGGACTGCTTCCCAGTGAAGGATGACATGAGCATCGTGCTTTACCTGGAGGATCCTGTGCGCCTGGATGCGATCTACCAGCACTTCGCTGTGGAAGTCTCCAGCAGAGATCCGGAATCCGCAGAAATCACCATCCCAAGCATCATCTTCCGCAGCGCAACCCAGACTGTGGAGTTCACGAACGTTGTAGTCACAGCACATGATGCTCGCATCGATGTCTTCCAACCAGGCGTCATCACCGCATTGGATGTGCTGCTGAGCTTGGGAGAATCCGGAGCATTAGACACGGTCGGACTGGAGTGGAGAGCAGAGGAAGCAGAGATTCCGGTTGTCGATGGATACTACGTCGTAGCGATTCAGGCTGGGGAGTTCGAACCCGCAGCAACCGGATCGTGCGTGCTCATCCATCAGGTGCTGGGAGAAGAGATCGAAGATCACGTGTCTCCGCACACGCACACGCTGACACACATTCACCTCACTGGCGATCTAGAGGTTCTGGTAGCTCCGCAGGTCGTGGAATGGCTCTGGGTGTGCTTGTGAACGTGCGCCTGAGGGAGGACTGACCATGCAATGGATCATTCTTGCAAACGCCAAGAAGCGAAAGGCCCGTGTCGTGATGACTGTGGCTGGCATCGCAATTGGTGTTGCTACGCTGTTCGCGCTCCTTGCCCTGAGTGCAGGGATCGAGCAAGCGCTGGATCGGGAGATTTCAGGCATGGGTGCCCACATCCTGCTGTTGCCTGAAGGATGCCCGTACGAACTCACGTTGTCGCTGATGCAGGGATCAGATGCCTTTGAACACATCCCTGTGGAGATGCTTCCAACGATTCAAGAAGTCGCGAACGTCGAGGTCGCAGTGCCTGTGGCCGTTGGGAAAGCAAAGGTCAACGGCCAACTCAATTCGATCTATGGCACAACCCCAGAGATCCTTGGCATCCGAAGCTGGGGCATTGAGTCGTTTGAGGGCGCTGTGGTCGGTAGTGACGTTGCCGAAAAACTCGGACTTGAAGTTGGAGATGTCCTGAACATCCAGCTCTATTCCTCCGTCGAGTTGCCCATCTCCACCATTCTCGAGCCCACGTTCGGTCGAGACGATACGTTCGTGTTCGTGCCCATGGAGCTAGCGCAAGAGGTTCTTGGACTCGGGAACCAACTCAGCGCGGTGCTCGTACGGACCGAGGTTGTTTCAGAGAGCACGCAGACCCAGTACACGCTTGGACGCATGTCAGACATTCAGGCCGTGCCGCCGTCTGAAGTGTTCGATCGCTTGATCGAGCTCTTCGTCTCAGTCAAACAGACGCTCATTCTCATCACGGCAATCGCAATCGTGGCCGGAATCCTGACCACCATGAATACCATGACCATGGCGGTTTATGAGCGGAAACAGGAGATCGGCATCCTGCGTGCGCTGGGATCCACCCGTTTCAACGTGTTCAAGCTGTTTGTCGCGGAATCGCTCTTCCTCTCACTGTTGGGCGGTGCTGTTGGTTTGGTTGGTGGTTATGTCGCCACGTTGTTCCTCCCGCAGAACAGCGGGTTTGGTCTTGAGGCAACGCCGCAGTTCTCGTTCCTCTATCTGGTGATCTGCTTGGCTGTTGCCGTGGTGGTAGGCGTCTCGTCCTCGCTCTATCCCGCGATGGCTGCAGCGCGGACTCAACCCATCAAAACACTGAGGGAACTATGAGAATCGAACTAGACAATGTATGGAAATCCTACGGAACCGGGGACGCGCAGTTCTGGGCGCTCCAGGAAGTCTCTTTCACTGCATCCGATGGAGATTTTGTATCGATTGTCGGTCCCTCGGGGTCCGGCAAGTCAACAATGCTGCATCTTCTTGGCTGTCTGGATCTTCCGACAAAGGGAGCCGTTCGTGTGGACGACGCTTCAATCGAGGACCTCTCAGACCACCAGATGAGTCGCATCCGGCGGGACAAGATCGGCTTCGTGTTCCAGCAGTACTTCCTGAATGCGTCGATGACGGCACTTCAGAACGTGCTGTTGCCCATGGATCTGGCCGGTGTCGACGGTGGGCGTAAGAAAGCTGCTGCGGCGTTGGAGGTCGTGGGATTGGGCCATCGTTTGGGATCGTTCTCCAGCGAACTCTCGGGCGGGGAGCAGCAACGTGTTGCCATCGCTCGCGCCTTGGCGAATCACCCAAGCATCGTATTGGCGGACGAGCCTACTGGTTCGCTGGACTCAAAGACCGGGAAGGCCGTGCTGGACATGCTCATTTCACTCAATGAGGAAAAGGACCTTGGGATTGTGATGGTGACGCACGATGAGACCGTTGCGTCAACAGCAAACGAGAGCATTCATGTGCTTGACGGGAGGATTTCAAGATGAAGATCACAAAGCGAATCACAGGAGTTGGCCTGCTGATGGCCGGACTAGTGGGGCTGGTGCTGATCGTTGGATGCGATCACGACTCGATTGCAGATGCTGCAACAAGTTTGCCACCCTCTACGGCAACGGCACCTGCATCACAGACACCGCCGCAGGATTTCGGCAATGAAGTTGCCACGGTCGATCAACCGGACATGCCAGCACAAACCGAGGAGCCCGCTGAAACGGTTGATCTGGGTCTTGTCGCGATCGATGAGTTGATTCGCACTCCAGAAGCCTATGTTGGCAACATCGTGACAGTCCAAGGAACCATCGTCACGCAATGCATCCGGGGTTGCCTCTTCTCTCTGGATGACGGAACAGGGATCCTGGGTGTGGAACTGGTCGACAATGCCTTGGAGAGGGTGCTCTCAGGTGGCAGCGTAGGACGCCCTGTCGAAGCGCGTGGAGTGATCGAAGGGGATGTACGTCCAGTACTGATTGTGGAGGAGCCGCAGGATTGGAACTATCTGGACTAGAAATCTGAAACTAGAAGCACCTTGACTTCCTCGACAACGTGGGCCGCTGGTTCGCCGGCGGCCTACGTTAGATGAAGGGCCTGGGCCTCATCCATCAGATCCTTGAGTGTCACCGAATCCAAGTACTCCTCCATGTGGCTGGAGAGTCGCATCCAGAACCGGTGCGTAACGCAAGTCTCCACACGATGGCAGGGTTCCGCATCCTCCTCCAGCACACAATGAACAAGCGCAACAGGTCCTTCAATCGCACGAATGATGTCCCCGACGAGGATCAACTCCGGATCCTTGGCCAAGGCATACCCACCTCCGGGGCCTTTAATGCCAGTCAGCAGTCCGGCAGCAGAGAGCTGACTAAACAGCTGTGCAACGTAATTGGCTGAGATGTCCTGCCGATCGGCGATAGACTGCCGAAGAACCGATCCTTGATCCTGGTGCAGCCCCACGTCGACCATCGCCCGGAGCGCGTATCGGCCCTTGGTCGTGACTCGAATCATGTTCTTCGACCTCCTGGTTCGATGGTAGGGAGCGGCTGCGCTTCCGTCCAGTCCGATCACTGACGAGGGAAGCTGGAACCATCGTGGCCAGCAGACTGCAGCGTCAGGTATGCTGTCTTGTGATGCCATTCAGCAAAGACGCCATGTACGTTCGGTTCCGGCTTTATGGGTTTCTGAAGAATCTACGATTCTTCGACCCGTTCTTGATCCTCTTCTTCCGGGAGATGGGGCTTAGCTTCCTGCAGATCGGAGTGCTCTACGCGATTCGTGAGATCGCAACCAATGTATTGGAGCTTCCCACCGGTGTGCTTGCCGACAGTTTCGGACGCCGCAAGGCCATGATGACATCATTCGCAGCCTATGTGGCTTCCTTCTTGCTCTTCTACTTCGTGCCAGAGTACTGGGCCTATGCACTGGCAATGATCCTCTTTGCCATGGGAGAGACATTCCGTTCAGGAACGCATAAGGCAATGATCTTAGAGTACCTGCGGATCAAGGGCTGGGAAGATCAGAAGATCGCCTACTACGGTCAGACACGTGCCGCATCACAGCTTGGCTCAGCGCTGGCAGCGCTGATCGCGGGTGCGCTTGTGTTCTACTCCGGGAGCTTCCGCATTGCGTTTCTGGCGTCCACCATTCCCTATGTGCTTGGGTTCATCCTGTTCGCGACCTATCCGTCGGTTCTAGACGGCGCAAGAGTGCAGCGTCAGGGCAGCCTCGGGAAGACCTTCCTGCGGTCCATCTCAGAGACCGTTCAGAGTCTGGCCTCCTCTCTTCGGGATCCGGAGCTCTGGCGCAGCCTGTTCAGCAGTGCGGGATTTGCCGCTGTGTTCCGTTCCACCAAGGATTACCTGCAGCCGATTCTTCAGCTGCAAGCGCTTTCATTGCCAGTTCTTCTCTCCCTCTCCTTGGAACAGCGGACGGCAGTCTTGGTTGCCGCCATCTACACCCTCATCTATGTCATGACGTCCTTAGCGTCTAGCAGAGCACAGCATGTCAGCGCGCGGCTGCATTCACCAGCGCGTGCCGTATTCGTGACCTACATCCTGGGACTTGGACTACTCATAGCCGCGGGCGTAGCAACGTGGCTCCAGCTGCCCTGGGTAGCGATCGCCTGCTTTGTCCTCGTCTTCGTTCTTCAGAACTGCCGCCGCCCCATCCTGGTTGGCTACCTTTCCGACCTCATTACACACCAGAGCATGGCCACCGGACTGTCGGCAGAGAATCAGCTCCGAACCCTGCTCGCAGCGCTTGCGGCCCCCCTACTCGGTTGGATCGCAGACTCCTGGGGCGTCGGCCCTGCGATCGTCACCCTCTCGTGTCTGGCCCTGGCCTTTGCGCCGATGCTGCGGACGCGCGGAACCCTCAAGAAGGAGTCTCTACGGTAGAATGCCATAGCGTCTTCGAGGAGGCTGAGATGGCAATGCAACAGATCGGCATTCTTCATCCAGGCAACATGGGTGTGTCGGTGGCAGCATCCACCAAGACAGCAGGACACTCAGTCTATTGGGCTTCTGAAGGTCGGAGCGAGGCCACGCGAGGCCGAGCTGCTGACGCCGGACTCGAAGACCTCACTACCGTGTCTGCGCTGTGCGCACAGTGTGACGTGCTGCTCTCGGTCTGTCCGCCTCATGCAGCAGAGGCTGTGGCTGCCCAGGTCCTTGAGGCGGGTTTTCAGGGGCGGTACTTGGACGCGAATGCCATCTCGCCGATGAAGTCGCAGCGGATTGCGGACTGCGCCGCGGCTGCGGGAGTTGACTATGTCGACGGTGGCATCATTGGCGGTCCAGCTTGGACCCCAGGCAAGACGTGGCTCTACCTGTCAGGTCCCTCGGCCTTAGAGATGGCAGCTACGCTTCGCGGCGGACCACTAGAGGTCGCAGTCGTTGGAGAGCATCCAGGCAACGCGTCTGCACTGAAGATGTGCTATGCCGCCTATACCAAGGGTTCAACCGCGCTATTGGCCGCCATTCTTGCTGTGTCCGAGCGACTGGGTGTTCGTTCCAATCTCGAGGAGCAGTGGCAACATGAGGGTTCAGCTCTTGAAGAGCGCGCAGCAAATCGCACCCAACGTGTGACTGCAAAGGCCTGGCGATTTGAAGGCGAAATGCACGAGATCGCATCCACTTTCGAGTCTGCTGGACTTCCCCCAGGCTTCCACGAAGCTGCTGCAGAAGTCTACCGCCGCATGCGAGGGCTCGAAGAGCACGACGAGCTTCCATCCCTGGAGAACGTTCTTAGCAGATTGCTGAAGGACTAGTCCGCCTCAGAATCGGATGCTGAACTCGTTGCCAGAATCGTCTGCATACAACGTGCGGCGGTCTCATAAACGCTCGTGTCTGTGACGATCTGGTTAAGCGTTCCGATCAGAACAAGATCCTCGCGGGGCCAGTAGTAGGCGAAGCAATGGGACGATCCTGCGTGCCCCCAGACCTCACCCAGCGCTGCTGCATCAGGGATCTCACTTCGGCTGAAGTCCACCCTCGCCATGCCGAGTCCGTAGTCCGTGAATGCACTGGAGGACTGCCATGCAATCATCTGGTCCAGGGTCGCGCGAAACACGAAGAGCTCTCCATTCACGAGTGCCCTTAGGAACCGGGCAAGATCCGGTGCCGTAGACACAAGACCTCCGCCAGCCCAGTCTGCGGTGATGACCGCAGGCACAAGCGTACCTTCCTGGGCCTCGAGATACCGGTTGGACACACCGCGATGGAGCGGAGAAAGGATCGCGGATTCATGGGAAGGACGATAGGTGTGCTCCATCCCGAGCGGCTCGAAGATCTGGGTGCGCATGCGCTCATGTAGTGACTCACCGCTTGCAGCCTCGATCGCCAACCCGATGAGGTTGAAACCTGGATCGGAGTACAGGAACCCTTGCCCTGGGGGGAATGCTGGCGAAGCATGCGTACGTACGAAATCGATCGTCTCTTCGGGGCGCCATCTCCGTTGGGGATCTTGCAGAATTTGAACCAAGAACCCGGGGGTGTTCCAGTCATCAGCCAGCCCGCTTCTGTGGCCAAGGAGTTGACGGACCGTCACGCGCTCTCCAAATGGACCTCCGTCGAAGACCTCTAGCCCGCCCAATACCTCTGGGGAGATGAACTCGCCAATCGGAGCATCCAGCAGCAATCGCCCCTCCTCAGAGAGCTGAAGTGCGAGTGTCGCGGTCATCATTTTGCCAATGGAGTCGATCACGAACTGATCTTGAACCTCCATCTCAAGCTCGGCGTCGGGATCAGCGTGGCCAGCAGCAACTGCCCAGTGATGCGTGTCTGAAGAGACATGGAGCAGTCCGCTCCGGATGAATGGGTCGCTACTCACGAGTTCTTCAACGAGTTTCTGTAGCCGATCCAATCGCTGATCTCTGTTCGTCATCTTTCCTCCAATCCCGATACACCAATTAGTATATATATCCGTATTGCTATATGCAATCTTCAAGCTCGGGGAAACCGCTCTGATCGCCGATGGCAAGGGCCGCGACTGCATCTGTCACTTGCCCAGCAACTGACTAGCATCTAATATGTCCAAGTTGGCATATCCCAAGCGACGAACGGAGGGTGGGTACTTGTCACTTCAGCATGCGGTCCTGGGCTTCCTACAGTACGGCCCTCGAACCGGATACGAGTTGAAACGAATGTTCGATGACTCGGTTCAGCACTTCTGGCCCGCGCAGCAGAGCCACATCTACAGTGCCCTTTCCTCGCTTCTGGAGAAGGAGCTGGCCTCTGTTGAGCTGGTACTTCAGACGGAGCGTCCAAACCGTAAGGTCTACTCCATTACCGACAAGGGGCAGCAGGAGCTTGATCGCTGGCTGGCCGAGCCTGCAATCGACGATCAAATGAGAACTCCGTTCTTGATTCAGCTGTTCTTCTCGGGCAGCCAATCCGATGCCGCCACGCTCAAGGGACTGGAGGAGCGTGCCGAACATCTCCGCAAGAAGATCCGATCGTATGAGCAGGGCCCCATCATGGAACCCACCTTCTCAGCCAAACTCCCGAAACGGGAGCAGTTCTTCTGGTATCTCACGCTAGACTATGGCATTGAGCGACTGCGTTTTAGCCTGCACTGGATCGAGCGGGCCATTGAACGGGTTCGAGCGCAAGCTTACGCCCAAGGCAAAGACGGTGTCTTTGGATCACCGACCAGCTGACATACGCAACGAGCAACGAGCAACGAGCAACGAGCAAGACAGAATCCCAACCCCTGCGGCTCTTGACAGGATGGCTGCGCTTTGCTACGCTTGGTCTGATTTGACTGATAGAGCTGATTAATCAGATTATACAGAGGAGTAAGCATGTCCCAATCACAGAAGTCCGTAGATTCCCAAGGCTGTCAGTGTCTAAAAGTCCAAGCACTCGTGAATGTGGATGACCGAGGCCAGATGGTGCTTCCGAAAGAGGTTCGAGAGAAGGCTGGCATCCATGGCGGAGACAAGCTTGCACTCACCACGATGGAGACGAACGGCGAGATCTGCTGCATTCTGCTTACGAAGGCAGACGACATGGTGGGGATGGTTCGATCCACACTAGGTGCAGTTGCCAAGGATCTTGGCGTCGATTCCTAGGAGGACAACGTCATGAGTAACTCAGATGTCCGCAAGACCGTCAGAGAGCGTTATGGCGCACATGCGCGGAAGGCCAGCAGTTGCTGCGGAGGAGGAAGTGCTACCGCTCAAAGCAGCCGGATCGGATACTCCCAAGAAGAGTTGGCCTCAATCCCAGAAGGCGCGAATCTCGGACTCGGCTGCGGGAATCCCACTGCGCTTGCATCGTTGCAAGCGGGTGAAATCGTCTTGGACCTCGGTTCCGGAGCTGGGATCGACTGTTTCTTGGCTGCAGAGGCGGTGGGGCCGTCGGGTCGCGTCATTGGCGTCGACATGACTGCAGACATGATCGATCGCGCACGCAGCAATGCAGTTGCCAATGGCGTCGAGAACACAGAGTTCAGATTGGGTGAGATCGAACATCTTCCGGTGGCGGATGGCGAGATTGATGTCATCATCTCGAACTGCGTCATTAATCTGTCTCCAGACAAGTCTCAGGTCTTTCGAGAGGCCTTCAGAGTTCTGAAACCGGGTGGAAGGCTCATGGTTTCAGACATCGTTCAGCTCAAGCCAATGCCTGAGAAGGTCAAGCAGTCAATCGATGCCTACGTCGGCTGCATTGCCGGAGCCTCTCTCAAGGATGAGTACCTGGCCCAACTACGATCCGCGGGCTTTGAACACATCTCGGTAGAGAAGGAGGTCACGTTTGGGTCAACCTTCTCGTGCTGTGAAGGGCAAGAACCAACCATTGCCATTGATGGCGAAGTCGTTTCATCTAGAGATCTAGGCTTGTCTACAGAGGAAGTCGTGGAAATCGGAAACTGCATGGCCAGTATTTCCGTACGTGCAGTGAAGGCGCCGTAGCGCGGGATGACTCAAGGGAATGTCGTATCATAGGTGCGACATTCCCATGAATACGAACACGCTTTCTCTCCAAGACGCTCGAAGGATTGCCGTTTCCGCGCAATGCCTCGATTCACAGATCGGGAAGAACCTCGCGCTCGCGGATCTCGTGGATCAGCTCGGGTATGTGCAGATCGATACGATCGCCATTGTGGCCCGCGCCCACCATCACACGCTGTGGAATCGTGCGTCCAGGTACACGCCAGATATGCTTCACACGCTGCAGGCGGAGGACAAGACC
>Ga0180435_10002038_pt1 | contig 20774 bp, 17 predicted proteins | sample SS_ome_3_FD_132467 | JGI IMG/M metagenome (GOLD analysis project Ga0180435, IMG submission 132467) | Hypersaline lake sediment archaeal communities from the Salton Sea, California, USA - SS_3_S_1 metaG | ecosystem: Environmental > Aquatic > Non-marine Saline and Alkaline > Hypersaline >...
AGCTTCATATGAAGCTCTTTTTAAAAATTGTGGGTCAGAAAAGTTTGTCGGTGAATCTTCGCACTATCTCTATAGCCCCCAAGTTGCAGAAACAATATTCGAAGATTGTCCCACTGCTAGAATAATTGTTTCTCTTCGAAATCCAGTTGATCGCCTATATTCGGAGTACTTGTACTATAGGCGAGTAGGGCTTCGTTCCAATAGCTTTTCGGAGTTTCTGCGAGAAGGGTGTGTTGTGGATGCTTTTGGGAATATCGAAGAAGTTCCGGCAGCGTCACGTATTTCAAAGGGTTACTATGCGCGACTATTGAAACCTTGGGTAGATGTTTTTGGCCGAGATAGTGTCTGTGTCATTTACTTCGATGAATTTGAAAAAGACCCGTTGAATACGATGAAATCAACCTTTCAATGGCTGGGTGTAGATTCTAATTTTGAGCCCGTAATAGTGAAAACCCAACAAGGGGGTGTTAGTCGGGTTCCGTGGTTGAATGAAATTAATAAGAGTGGTTTTTTTCGTAGCAGTATAAAAGCACTTTTTCCGAGGGTATTAAGAGAGAAAATCCGTTCTCGATTATATTCGAAGGTGTTGGTGAAAGGTGTCATTGAACCTTCGGATGAAGCGTTTCTCAAAAAAATATATGCGCCGCATATTCAAGACCTAGAAGAAATGTTAGAAGTGAATCTTTCGGCGTGGCGATAGAATGCTTTATTGTTGTCAGATTGAAGGTCTAAATCTCAGGGAGCTAATAGTTTGATTAACCAAAAAGTGCTTATCCATGCAGAAGCAATTGTTGAAGAGGGGGTGACTATTGGAGAGGGTACACGAGTTTACGCGTTTACTCATGTGCTGGGTGGAGCGTGTATAGGCAAGGATTGCAATTTGAATGACCATGTGTTTGTTGAAAATGATGTTTGGATTGGCGATAGGGTGACCATCAAGTCCGGTGTCCAACTATGGGATGGAGTACGCATAGAGGATGATGTTTTTTTAGGGCCAAACGCGACGTTCACGAACGACAAGTTTCCGCGTAGCAAGGTATACCCTAAGCGCTTTAAGAAAACGATCGTGCGAAACGGCGCGTCTATTGGTGCCAACGCTACGATCCTGCCCAATGTGACGATCGGGTCGAGTGCGATGGTGGGCGCGGGTTCGGTAGTAACTCGTGATGTTCCTTCAAGAGCCATAGTGACTGGAAATCCCGCAAGAATAACGGGTTATGTGGGAACGGATGAGAAACAAGTGCCCGCTGCTGGTCAGGAAAGACCGCTCGAACAATCGCGCATTGAAGGGGTAAATCTTTACAAGCTTCAACATGTCAAGGACTTGCGTGGTGACTTGAGCGCTATAGAGTGGGAGCAACAACTACCGTTCTCTCCAAAACGAGCTTTCTTTGTGTATAACGTGCCCAGCACCCGGGTCCGAGGAGAGCATGCGCATAAGCTGTGCCATCAGTTTCTTCTCTGCCTAAATGGGACGGTAGCTGTGGTTGTTGATAATGGTGAATTCCGTGAGGAATTCCACTTAACCGAAGCGCACGTTGGTATTCACATTCCGCCAAAAGTATGGGGTGTGCAGTACAAGTACTCTCCTGGAGCGGTGTTGTTCGTTCTTGCTTCGCATGAGTATGACCCTGCAGACTATATTCGAGACTATGATGAGTACTTGGCGTATATAAAACAATGACGAGCAGTATCCCCTTTCTTGATCTTCACGCTGGTTATCTTGAGTTGAAGCCAGAGCTAGACGAAGCGTATGCACGGGTTATGGCTTCCGGTTGGTATATCCTCGGTGAAGAGGTAGCGGCCTTCGAAAGCGAGTTTGCTTCTTACTGCGGCGTGGGTCACTGCGTAGGTGTATCCAACGGCTTGGATGCCTTGCGCCTGATACTCACGGCCTATGAAATTGGTGAAGGTGACGAGGTGATCGTGCCTTCCAATACCTATATCGCGACATGGTTGGCTATTTCAGAAGTAGGGGCCACGCCTGTTGCAGTGGAACCTGATGTAAGAACGTCCAATATCGACCCAGCTAATTTAGGAGCTGCAATAACCACTAGAACGAAGGCAATCATGGCCGTTCACCTATACGGGCAACCTGCCGACATGAACCCGATCTTAACAGTGGCTGATCAACATGGCTTAGTAGTTATCGAGGATGCTGCCCAGGCTCATGGTGCAATGTACGTAGGTAAACGCTGTGGTTCGCTGGGAGATGCCGCTGGGTTCAGTTTTTACCCGGGCAAGAACTTGGGGGCGTTCGGTGATGGTGGCGCAGTTACTACTAATGATGCTGCGCTAGCAGACAAGGTTCGTGTGCTCCGCAATTATGGCTCCCGTCGGAAGTATGAAAACGAAGTCAAAGGGTATAACTGCCGGTTGGATCCACTTCAAGCGGCTTTCCTTCGCACTAAGTTGAAGTATCTGGTTGCTTGGAACAAGCGGCGCGCCGAATTGGCAACTCTTTATCTCACTGAGTTGATTGAACTTAGCGAAATAGAACTGCCCTTCGTGCCCCCAGGCTTTAACCCCGCTTGGCACATTTTTTCAATAAGGTTGAATCAGAGAGATCGACTACAAAAGCATCTTTACGAGGCGGGGGTCGGGACGCTTATCCATTATCCTACTCCGCCCCATCTCTCGGCGGCCTATGCTAGTGACGCAAAATGGGAAGACTTATCAATAGCTGAGGAGATGGCAAAGACCACGCTTAGTCTCCCAATGGGGCCCCACCTAAAAGCAGCCGATGCGAGACGCGTATGTGAGTCGATAAAGTTGTTTTTCAGTTAATGCTTTCCTCCGTTCGGCTTATTATTGAATTGAGCCAATGCGGTCTTCTACCGAAGTAAACGTATGAGAAAAATTGTCATTAGAAGCCTGCGCTTTTTGATTCGTTACTTTTTGGACGCACGACAAAAGTTGAGGCGATTGGCTTGTGTTATCGGGTCATCCTTCAATGGTGGGAGTATCAAGTTCGACAAGTCATTAATATTAAATTGCCCGCTTCGCTGCGACGGCAAGGGAGAGGTAACCGTTAAATCTAATGTGACAATAGGGTATTCTAAAGCGCCAAGATATGGGAATGGCGAAATACTTTTGCAGGCTCGCCAATCGAAATCGCGCATCGAAATAAACTCAAATACGGTAATGAGCAACAATGTCACAATGATCGCGAACGATTTGATACAAATCGGCGAATCTGTCCTCATAGGCGATTGTGTGTCTATTTTTGATAGTGATTTTCATGCGATTAATCCATGCGAAAGGGGCTTGTCTCATGGTCGAGACGCTCCTGTATCAATCGGTAATAAAGTTTGGTTGGGAAGTCGAGTCCTTGTCTTGAAGGGTGTGTCGATTGGAGAGAACAGCGTGATAGCGGCGGGATCGGTGGTGACGAATAATATTCCGCGTGATGTTGTTGCAGGCGGTGTTCCGGCACGTGTCATACGGAAATTAGATTTCTAATGAACGAAAACCTGATTGTGAATCTGCGTCAAAAAATAAATACTTTAGTAAATTTATGCGGCAATCTGTACTTTTTTAGCTGGGCTTTAATGGTTTGACGCGCCTTGGTACTCGAATATGTTGGAATTGCTTGCAGATCTAAATAAAGTACGCCCTTTGATTTCTAGGCAGGATAAGTGGAAGTTTATTGTCTTGCTGATCTTGATGCTTCTCGGTGCTATGTTTGAAGCGGCAAGTATCGCCGCAATTCCTGCCTTCGTTTCTATAGTGACGAACCCCTCTAGTCTAAGTGACAATCCCTGGGTGGGTGCATGGCTTCCGGTTTTGCCAGACCAGCCGACGGTTGAACTTGTATTGTGGGCAGCGGTCATGTTGTTCGTATTTATTTTAGTCAAAAATGTATTTTTAAGTGCGATTATATATTTCCAAGCGCGACTAGTCACAACGCAGCGATTGAAGCTTGGTGATCGTCTTTTTCGTGCATACCAATCTGCACCATATGAATGGCACATTCAGCGAAGTTCCTCCGAGTTTTTAAGGAACATTCAAGAAGATACAAGTAAGATTTTGGTCGGTGTGGTGATGCCCTTCTTGACACTGATCAGGGGAGCCGTAATGGCCACTGTGATTATTGGCTTGATGGTGTTGAGCATGCCTGGTCCAGTGTTCCTAAGTTTATTGGTAATCGGTTTTGGGCTTTTTGTTGTTATTCGTGCCGTACATAAGCGCTTAAGACACATCGGGGAGGTAAATCGCAATCAAGTAAAGGAGATGTTTAAAGCAATTCAGCAGGGGTTCGGGGCGTTAATAGATTCAAAAATAATTGGATGCGAAAAGTATCTTAGTGAGGTACATAAATCAAGTCTTGCGCAAATTACAAGAGCGCAAAGGCAGCAAATGACGATACAGAAAAGCACGCCTTATGCGTTGGAGACAATAGTCATACTCGGTTTTCTTGTCGTCCTGTTAACCCTAGTCCGTGCTGCAGATTCGCTCAATGCTGCTGTGCCAATGATCGTGCTACTTGGGGTAGCTACCTTAAGGCTTAAACAGTTGGCAACCCAGGTCGCTGGTGCGATCAATCAGATGAATAGCGCACGCGCGCACATACCAGGTATTTCGGAGGATCTTCACACTTTGGATTCAATCGAAGCGAAGCGCGCCAGATTATCCTCAAACGAGGAGGACTTGGGCAGCTTCGATTCTCTGCAATTGCGAGGGGTTACGTACGCGTATCCGAATTGTCAAGATAATGCTTTGAAAGAAATTTCTTTGGAATTGCGAAGAGGTGAGTCTATTGCATTTGTAGGCTCTACTGGTAGTGGAAAATCAACAATTGTGAATTTGTTACTCGGGCTTCTCGAACCGCAGGCTGGTCATGTCCGTGTCAACGGAAACGATGTATATCAGAATATGAGTTCTTGGAGACGACATCTCGGCTACATACCACAATCGATTTTTCTGATTGATGATAGCATCCGAGCTAATATTGCTTTTGGTGTCTATGAGAAAGATATTGATAATGCACGAATCAAGGCCGCGATCAAGACAGCCATGCTAACGGACTTTGTTGAGTCTTTGCCGAACGGCTTAGATACTATCGTCGGTGAAAGGGGGGTCCGGCTATCCGGTGGGCAGCGACAGCGTTTAGGTATTGCGCGGGCACTCTATCCAAACCCTAGTGTCCTGGTCATGGATGAGGCTACTTCAGCACTAGACAACAAAACAGAGTCGATGATTATGGATGCGATAGCGAATTTAAAGAAGGATAGGACACTGATAATGGTGGCTCACCGTCTTAGCACAGTAAAAGATTGTGATCGCTTATATTATCTGCGAGAAGGGGAAATTGAAAAATCGGGCACCTACGCAGAGCTCATTGAGGGGTCTCCTTCCTTTCGTGAAATGGTCAAAGCCGGGTTAGGTGGGTAGCGCGCGGGGCTTGAAGTATCTAATAGGGTGTGTAGCTTGATTATTGATGCAATCCGCAAAAAGGAAAGTAACCCACTGATAACGTTTGCTGTAATCTCATATAATCAAGAGGATTTCATACGCGACGCGGTCCTTGGGGCATTCTCTCAAGCATATAGTCCTTTAGAAATCGTATTTTCAGATGATTGTTCGCAGGATGCTACGTACCATATTATTGAGACGTTGGCGGGCGAATATGAAGGGCCGCATACTGTTGTCCTGAATCGCAATAACGAGAACTTGGGGCTGTCCGGGAACGTCAATAAGGTAATGGCTTTAGCAAAAGGAGAAGTGATAATCCTCGCTGGAGGGGATGATGTTTCTCTTCCCGATCGTGCCAAAAAGTCTTTGGATTTACTTTTTCGCTACCCAAAGAGCTATTGTGTAAGTTTTTCGGCCATCGCGTTTCGAAATGAGCAGTTGCCAAATGTTGAGGAATCAGATGAGCTGTGTTTGTGTTCTGAATATAGCTTGGCCAGCTTGGTGAATAATAGTGATTTTCATATCAATGGCGCTACCCGAGCTTACCGTCGGTCCATTTACGATACCTTTGGCCCGTTAAAACGGCACACGCCCACGGAAGACAGTACGCTACTCTTAAGGTGCTTAATGATGGGGCGAGTGCTTAAATGTAAGGAACCTCAGGTTCTGTATCGGATCCATGGTGGAAATTATTATGCTTCAGAAAAAAAGTATAATATAAATTATGATGAAATACACCGGCAGTATTTAGTAGACGTCGAAAAGGCGCTTGAGCTTAATCTAATAAATGCGGGCCAGAAAAAGGAATTGGTACGGTCGTTATGTAAGAAACTCGGGAAAAGAAGGCTGAGGGCGGATTTGTTTCTCGCTGATCGTAAGTGGGTTTTTTTTCTGTCGAGAATCGTGACTTCAGGCAATTTTCGCTTAATTGAGAAGTTGCGCATGTTGAGAGAGATTGTTTCTGGTAACGCGAGATGAACGTAAAGCGGGCAAGGAACGCGATTAAAACAATCGGATCTATTGTATCTTCTTCTTGGTCTACTCGATCAGTTACTGTCGGCTATTATCTATACGACAATTTTGGCGATCTCTTAACGCCTGATATTCTTGAGTACTTTGGCGTCCGGCCATTCCACTGTCCTAATTTTCGCTATGCTAAAGCAATCGGTGTCGGGTCGCTACTTCATAAGGTCCCGGACAATTATGCTGGGTATTTCTTAGGCAGTGGCATGATTGCGGCGGAACGTCGGAAGATTCCAAATGCGATTCCGCTTTTGGTTAGGGGGAGGCTAACCAAGGAGCTCTTGAACTGTTCCAGCGATACTCTTGTAGGAGATCCAGGGTTAATCGTAGATTTGGTATATTCTAAATTCGTAGCCAAAGAAAAAATCTGGGACATTGGGGTAGTGCCTCATTACAGTGATCTTGAAAATGACTTTGTTAAAAGGGTTTTAAATGATACTTCGAAGCTTGAAGCGTTAATGATAGATGTTAGGAAATCTCCAAGTGAGGTGGTGCGAGAAATATCGCAGTGTAAGATGATCGTATCTTCGTCCCTTCATGGTTTGATCGTGTCGGATAGCCTAGGTATTCCGAGTTGTTGGTTAAAGGTTTCCGATAAAATTCTCGGTGGAGATTTCAAATTTAGAGATTATTATTCTTGCTTTGGCTTGGACAAGAGACCTATTATTCCCAACGAAAAATACGGTTTGGAACAGTTCCTCGACAAGGGTCAAGTTACACCGACTGATAGCGCTATGGCGATAAAACATGACATTCGTTTGGCATATAAAACGTTCGCGCGTAGTGTGGTAGATCGTTAACGATGACTTCGCCAGAATCGAAAACGGCATCGTGCCAAAGCGTTTTTTCTATAATTATCCCTACTTTCAATCGCGCGCGTCTCCTAATCGAGGCCTTGGAAAGCGTTAAGGCCCAATCGTACCGTCCTTTGGAAATTATAGTGGTAGATGATGGTTCTACGGATGAAACATACAATGCGTTAAGAAACTGGGTGAAGTTAAATAACGAATCTGCTGATCTTGCGGTGAGGTACATTTATCAGAACAATTCTGGCGCGAGTTCTGCCCGAAACCGCGGTATTCAGGAGATCGGAGGTAAATACGTTCAGTTCTTTGATTCGGATGATCGGATGCATCCCGAACGGCTTTCTGTTCTTGCGGACGCCTTTGAGAGGGAAAATGCCGATTTCATTCAGACTGGATTTGATGGCTTCGATCCAGTTACAGGGGAAACAGTCCAGACGAACTATGGTAAAGCCGATCAAGACCAGTTCGAATTAGCCTTGATTGGCCGTTTCTGGGCAAACACCCTTCGCGCAGCGTTAACTGCTGATCTAGTTCGGAAAATTGGTCCATGGAAAACGGATATGTGCTGTTTTGAGGACAGGGAGTACATGGAACGTGCAGTGGCGATGGCTGAAAAACCGATCGCAATTAAAGATGTTTTAGCGAGTGCCAGGAGAGGGGGCGGGGTTAGGGTTAGCGATAAGCTCAGAACCTATGAGGGCAGAAAATGCCGGATTTATTGCGAGCGAAAGCTTGCAGAGCATCTCGCAGAAAAGCCTGATGTGCAAGATTCCGCCAAAAGTGAGTTTGTATCCAGGATATACGCTCTGGGGTTTCGTTCGAACGCGGAAGGGTGGCTGGATTTGGGGAGGGAATGCGGCGAGATCGTTAAAGGTATTGCGGTCGATCTGGATTTTAAAGGAAAGCAAAGGTATCTGATTTGGAGATCGGGTCGTTTAGGGGGCTGGTTGTTCCTTAGATTGGCGGGGATATTCAAGAGATAGCGACATGGATGCAAACTAACCGCCATCGATACCTTTAGGTCTATTTTCAGTTTTCGACAACCAAACGTAGGGGGGGCGTGCGATCGAAAGAAAGTGCTCAGGCGATCGCAATAGTGGTGGAGGGCGCTTGTACCAAACGGTTCAATCGAAGCTGCAACGCCGCAAAGTTACACAAAAACTGTTATCACAATGTTTGGTCAGAACAGGTTGGAGCCTTGATGCGTGAATCTACCAACAGAGTGGTGGAGGTCAGAGCGGTGGATTTAAGTTGAGATTTGCAGGTTGAGGAAGAATAAGTTGTCGACAGAAGCCAGCGCGAACCAAGGGCTTTCGGTGATGTTCGCACTAGCTGGTGATGAGGGAAAAGCTAGTTCACGCGTGCGCGGGTATTGGATTGTTGAACAGTTGCGGATGCTTGGCGTTTCCTGCGCGATCAAACAAGCTTATACGAAACTCCAGTTGTTGATGCTGCTAATAAGTGTTCTGAGGTTCGACGTTGTTGTTTTTCAGAAGACTTATTCGAGATATCACCTTTGGATATTGAATTTTGCTCGGTTTGTTGGAAAGCAGGCTTATTTGGACATAGATGATGCGCCCTCTCGCACTCAGTCGGCCAGGACTTTGAAAAATGCTACTGCAATGATGCAGAATGCAAACGCAGTGTTCTGCGGCAGTCAAGCTCTATTCGATTATGCAAGTGAGAGAGGGTCGCGCTGCTATCTGATTCCGTCAGGCGTCAGATTGGAAAACTATCCTCCTAGAGTGCGCGGGCGAGAAAATCACACAGTGTGTCTTGGATGGATCGGAAATGGTGCGCATTATGCCGACGATTTGGTTGAACTGCTGGTAGAGCCATTTGGAGTATTGGCGGAGACTTATTCGGTTCGCTTTAAGATTGTGGGCGCATGTGGTGTAGCGGCCCTGTACTCGGCTTTCGAATCGATTCCTGGTGTAGAAGTGGAATTCGTTGATCAGATCGAATGGTCGAATCCGGAGGCAGTAGCCGAAGCCATGTATGAAGTGGATATCGGGCTCTATCCACTCTTGTCAAACGATTTCAACAAATTCAAGTGTGGTTTCAAGGCGTTGGAGTATATGGCAATGGGGATCCCCGTGGTGGCGAGCCCGGTTGCGGTGAACGGGGAAATCGTCGCTGATGGTGTCGAAGGTTTTCTTGCGGATACCACGGATGCTTGGGTCCGTTGTTTGACTCGCTTGGTGGAGAGTAGCGAGCTCCGGGAGCGGATGGGGATGGCTGGCCGGCGGAAGGTCGAAGGGCAATTTGATACTGCAATCTTGGCTAAACAGTTGAAAGACATTTTCATCGGACAGATTAACGAACAACGGGAAATTTACCGCAATGATGAGACTAAAGGGTGATTCACTCGTTGAGATGTTGGAATGCGTAAAATGTCGCGGCGAAGTTCGCGTCAGTGATGATGCGCTTGTGTGTAAAAACTGTGGTGAGCATTTCAGCTTCTTTCGCGGGCTGCCAGTAATGCTGGCGGCCGATAACACGCTTTTCCCTCCGTCGGCATACCGAGAGACACGGCCACTAGGAGGTGCTGCCTCTCGAAAAGGCGGGTTGGGGCGTCGACTGAAGCGCTTGGTTCCGAAGAAGTCAGTAAATGTTGCTCGTGAGAGAATGTTCGGGCGCGTTTCAAAAGAACACCATGGTCACGGCAAGAAAATATTGGTAATCGGTTGTGGAAACCAGACCCAACAGCTCGAACGGCACTTCGGTGGAGACGGCACCATTTTTGTTTTCTGCGATATTGATAAATCCGCTGACGCGGATGTCTTCTGCGATTCCCATGTATTGCCGTTTCGGCCTGGGTCTTTTGACGGGATTATTTCCACGGCGGTAATGGAGCACGTGCTCTATCCGGATAAGGTGGTGGCCGAGATCGAGAGGGTGCTTAAGGACGACGGTTTTGTTTATTCCGAGATACCCTTTTTGCAAGGCGTTCATGAGGGAGCATACGATTTCTCGCGATTTTCGTTGTCAGGACACCGTCGCCTGTATGAAGGGTTTTCGGAAATTGAAACTGGTATGGTGGCGGGACCCGGGACAGTCTTATGCTGGGGTATCGAGGCTTTTGGAAGGTCACTAGCCAACAATCGCAAAATATCCGCGGCATTGGGATTGCTGGCCCGGTCGTTGTTTTTCTGGCTGAAGTACGTGGATTTCGTTTTGAAAGATAATCCAGTGGCACTGGATAATGCTTCTTGCACTTATTTTTATGGCCACAAAGCCGACCAAAGAATAGATCCAGCGCAGATTATTGCAAGATACGAAGGCAGGAAATACTCCCATACTTGACGTGCTAGTATGCATATGGATTCCTAGCTGAACGTGCACATCGGCTACCGGGATTTCGCGCGATGGAAAAGAACCAGGATTTAAGCACGATCGCATCCTCGGTTAGCGTAGTCCAGCCCACTGTCAACCGCGGCCGGTTGTTAATCGAAGCGCTGAACAGCGTTGTGCAGCAGCCCTATCGGCTGATCGAGATCTTATTCGCCCTGGCGGTTTGCAGGATGATGCAGAGGCCAGCTTCGATGAAAGAGTTTTCGATTAAAAGCTCTGAAGGGAGCGCGTGTAAGCAGGTTCGCGGCTTGGGGGCAAAGGGGAGGGTGCGATCGTTATCTCGTCATACTCGTCTGGCTTTATTTGCGGTGTATGCAAACTTATTAAGGCGCATGAAGTTTTGGCCTGTAACAGGCGGTTGTTAAGATGTTTTTGTCAGATAAATTTGTTTATGTTGACCTAAATAAAACTGGAAGTGTGTCTGTTTTAAATTGGCTGGATGCGCTAGGTGTGCCAAGTAGAAAAATGATGCACCATTCCAAACCGTCTTTGGAAATTATAAGAAGCGATCGGATCAAGGTTGCCACAATCCGCGATCCATGGTCGTTTTATTTGTCTTTGTGGTCATATGGCTGCAAACATCGCAATTTATCGGGGCCATATAACGCGCTAACGAAATTTCAACCCCATAAGAGCAGGGGGGGGAGTTATGGAAAGTGGAGGGCTGCACGATCTCTGGGCGCATATCTTATTAGGAGTTTAAAAGAGAATTGGTCGTATAACCTGTACTTGTACTCAGACAATGAAGACCCTGAGCTTTTCCGGATTTGGCTTGGGAAGGTATTAGACCCAAAAACGGCGACACTGCTTTCGGGTAGCTATTACGGATCTGGCATACATCGAATTGCTGGATTGTATTCTTATAGATACTGCAATCTATATTGTCAAAATTCCTCCGCGCTTCACTCACTGGGTTTCCGTAGTGTCGACGACTTGATCGCTTGGGAAAGCGAGAATTGTTATATCGATGAGTTTATGCAAACCGCATCACTCGGCCGTGATTTCACAGATTTCGCAAGAAGATACAGGCTAGTCAATAGCACTTTTGACCTGGACAGTGTTGTCGGGCAGCGTATGAATATGTCTAAAGCCAAGGGTATAGGAATTACGGAATTTTATGATGATGTCGCGGTAGCATTGGTCAAAGAACGGGAGGCAATGATCATCAACAAATTCGACTATCATTTCGATAATCTGGCGAGCTGTTGAATTTGGCTTCGATTTCGCTACTTTTCCTCTGGCGACTCGAGATCAGCAGCCTTCCCTTGTGGCTGGGCCAACGTTTCCTGTTCAGTATGCTAAAGAAAAAGGCAATGAGTAGATGTTTCCATGAAAACCAGTAGGAACGTTGCATGGGTATGAGCGTCCGTGGTTGAAATTGAAAGAAGTGGAAATGAACGGATATTGTGACAGGATTGGCGCTTTGGTTAGCGTGGTTTTACCCACCTTCAACCGCAGTCGGCTGTTAATCGATGCGCTGGACAGCGTAGTACATCAAACGTATAGCCCGATCGAGGTCATCGTTGTTGACGACGGTTCTCAGGATGATACGAAGGCCCGCTTCGATGCGTGGGCGCTTAAGCAGGACGCAACTCTCAAGGCTACCTATATTTACCAGCAGAACCAGGGCGGAAATGTCGCACGAAACCGCGGTATTGAAGCGGCGCAGGGGCAGTTCGTCGCATTCCTCGACAGTGATGACCTGTGGCACCCCGAAAAACTGCAAAGCCAGATTTCAGTGTTTTCTGACGAGCCCGAGTTCGGGGCAGTCTATTGCGGTGTGCGTCATGTCGATGCCGAGACAGGTGCTATCACCGAACCGTCTTCACGGGCTTATCCGAGTGGACAATTGCTTGAGCAGATGCTGGTCAAAGATGTGACGGCGCCGACCTCGACGTACGTGGTGCGCCGAGAGGTTTTTGATGAGGTGGGATTATTCGATACCAGCTTGAAGGCGCGACAGGACTGGGACATGTGGATCCGCGTTGCAGCGCGTTACCCGATCGGTTGCGTCGCCAAACCTATGGTCGATTTTCGTGATCACGCCGGGCCACGTACTGCGTCCAACCCGCAGAAAGAGATCGACGGATACCGATTTATCAGAGAAAAATACGCGTCGTTGCTGCAGGAGGCCCCCAGATCAGTCCGCCTCAAGGCAGCTGCGTCCTATTATCGGAGAATGGGCCGGGTGCATCTGCATCACTCTATATCCCGGCCGAAAGCGCTCGGTTACTATGTGGCATCCATTGTCACCTGGCCGTTTGATTTCGATAGTTATGCTGCCTTTGCAGGATTCTTTCTACCGGGAAATTTCCGAGCAAGCCTTCATAGGGGGTGGAACAAGGTGTTTGGAAAGACGCCATTTTCCATCAGAAGCCACTGAGCTGAAGTGCTTTGGCCGGTCATTCACTTGTCGAATTTTTCACCCTGAGAGGCGAGGGCATTCTTCTTCACCTCTGATTGTTTGATGCCGAGGTATCAATGAACGGACAAACCAACAGTCGAGTACTTCTTACGCTGGTAGGCATTGCCATCGCCATTGCCATGGTGACTTTCGCCGCGTGGGACGCATTGCCTCGCATGGTGCGCAAGTGGTCAACCGACGAATACAGCTATGCGTACTTCGTGCCGGGCCTCATCCTGTTCTTTATTTGGCAGAAAAAGCATCAGCTTGCACAGGTGCAGTTTACGGGCTCCTGGGCTGGCCTTTGGCTGAGCCTGCTTGGCGTACTGGTGATCGTGTTCGGCGAGTTGGCAACCCTGTACGCGATGATGCAGTACGGCTATATCATCGCGTTGCATGGTATCGCGCTGACTGTTCTCGGTTGGTCTGGCTACCGTATCGTGATGGTGCCGCTGGCGATGCTGTTGCTTGTGGTGCCCCTGCCGAATTTCCTTTACAACAACCTCTCGGCCTCGCTGCAGTTGATCTCCTCCGAGATCGGCGTCTGGGTGGTGCGGCTGTTTGGCATCTCTGTTTACCTCGAGGGTAATGTCATTCACCTTGCCGAGATGAAGCTGCAGGTGGTCGACGCCTGCAGCGGCCTGCGTTACCTGTTCCCCTTGATGGCCGTCGGCTTTATCGTGGCGTATATCTACCGCGCCCCCTTCTGGAAGAAGGCGGTGATCTTCCTCTCGACCATCCCGATCACGGTGCTCATGAACAGCTTCCGCATCGGCCTGATCGGCGTCACGGTGGAATACTGGGGCAAGGGCATGGCCGAGGGCATACTGCACGATTTCGAGGGTTGGGTGGTGTTCATGAGTTCGCTTGGCGTGCTGCTACTGGAGATGTTGCTGCTCAATCTGCTCGGGCGGCCGCGCCGCGCCTTCGCCGACGCCTTCTACATCGAGTTCCCGGAACCGCTGCCCGAAGGCGTGCGATTTCAGGCGCCCCGGCTATCGGCGCCCTTTGTGGCCACCGTCGCGCTGCTGCTCGCCGGCGCAACGTTTGCGGCAGTGCTGCCGGAGCGCGAGGAAGTGGTGCCGCCGCGCACCGTGTTCAAGACTTTTCCTGACCAGCTTGGGGATTGGTCCGGTGAGGTCGACCGCATGGAGCAGATATTCGTTGATGTGCTCAAGTTCGACGACTACCTGCTGGCCGATTTCACTGGTCCCGAGGGCGAGCGCGTAAACCTCTACGTGGCTTACTATGGCTCGCAGCGCAAGGGCGCTTCGGTGCACTCGCCGCGCACCTGTATTCCGGGCGGCGGTTGGAGAATAACCAACCTGCAGCAACTCACAGTGGACGGTGTGACCGTCAACGGCCAGCCGTTGCGGGTCAACCGTACCGTCATCAAGAAGAATGAAGCGGTGCAGTTGGTTTACTACTGGTTCCAGCAACGCGGCCGGCTGATGACCAACGAGTACCTGGTCAAGTGGTACCTGTTCCAGGACGCCCTGACCCGCAAGCGGACCGACGGCGCCCTGGTCCGCCTCACGGCGTTCGTCCCGCCCGGCAGCGATGTGGCTGCGGCTGACGCCCGGCTGGCGGAGATGGCGCGCCTGGTGGCGCCGGAGTTGGTTCCCTACGTGCCCAACTAGGCAGTTGTAATTCGAGCAGTCAGGTAGATCAGGATGGTCGCTGTATACATCACGGTCCTTGCGCTTTTCATCGCACTCGTGCTGGTGCCTCTGCTCATTGGCTGGGCTGACACCCTGGGGCTGGTCGATCAGCCGGACGAGCGCAAGATCCATCAGCGTCCCATTCCGCGTGTCGGCGGTATCGCCATCGCGACCGCTGCACTGGGCGCGATACTGGTGTGGCTGCCGCTACTGCGTCCCGAGATTGCCGGCTACTTGGCAGGCGCCTTGGTTATCGCGCTGTTTGGCGCCCTGGACGATCGTGTCAACCTCGACTACCGGCTCAAGTTCGCGGCACAGGTCGCCGGTGTCCTGCTGTTTATCGGCATCAGCGATGTGCAGTTGACTCGCGCGCCATTCTTCCTCGACGAGACACTGCCAGCCTGGTTAGGGCTGCCGCTTACCGTCGTGGTCATGGTCGGCATCACCAATGCGGTCAACCTCTCCGACGGGATGGACGGGCTGGCCGGCGGAACCAGCCTGATCAGCGCTGCGGCGCTCGGCTATCTTGCTTACCTGGGTGGCGACAACCAGGTCGCGCTGGTTGCGCTGGCCCTCATCGGTGCCGTTTTTGGCTTCCTGCGCTACAACACTTTCCCGGCGCAGGTGTTCATGGGCGACGCAGGCAGCCAGTTCCTGGGGTTCAGTGTTGCGGCTCTCGGTATCACCGTTATCGAGCAGAGCAACACTGCGATCAGTCCGTTGGTGCCGGTGTTGATTCTCGGCCTGCCGATCATCGACACGCTGTACGTGATGACTCGTCGCATTAGCGACGGGGGCTCGCCATTTGCGCCTGACCGCCGGCACCTGCATCATCGCCTGCTGGACGGTGGGCTGAGCCAGTATGGGGCCCTGTTGGTGATCTACGCCCTGCAGTTGGTGCTGGTAGGCATCGCCCTGGGCCTGCGCTATGCGCCTGACTGGATGCTGCTTGCCCTGTTCCTTGCCTTCGTCAGTGTGCTGCTGTGGGCTCTCGGCCGGTGGCAGTCGAGTCACAATGATAGCCCGGCGTTGTTAGGCAAACTCGATTTCGTCGATCCGTTGGTCGATATGCTCAAGGCCAGGGGACTGGTGCTCCGCGTTGCCCACCACGGGCTGATCTACGGCTTATCCCTGCTGTTCTTGGCGGTGGCCTTGTGGACGCCTGAAGTCACGCCTGATATCGGCTGGCTGGCGTTGCTGCTGACGGTCATGTTGGTGCTGGCGCTGGCACCCGTGCGGCTACTGCCGCGACCGACCATCTACCGGCTGGCGGCATTTGTGCTGTCGGTAGCCGTGGTTTATCTTGCCGAGACCCAGGGGATTGCCGGACTGTCGTCACCCACCGGGGTGCGTATCTACTTTTTGCTGCTGGCGGTTTTCGTCGCGCTTTGGCTACGCTTTGGCTTCGGCGGGGATTTCCACCTAAATACTCTGGACGTGTTGGTGATCCTGTTGGTGGCGATCCTGCCGCAGATGCCGCTGGTGCGGGAACTGGGTATCGGCATGATGATGATGCAGGTGTTGCTGTTGTTTTATGCCTGCGAGCTGATCGAGAACGAGCGGGCGGACCGCTCGCGTTTTTTCCGTGTGGTGCTACTCGCCGCCCTGGGCATCCTCGCTTTGCGCGGCACCTTGCAGTTCTGATGCGCTTTGCCGGCAAGCGAGCAAACCCGTGGCACCGGGCAATGCATCTGCTAACATCCTGTGTGCCTTTCTAACCTTATCGGAGCCTGTCCGTGATGGAACGACTTTCCCTGCGTGTGTTTTTTGCCTTCTTGATTTTCATTGCGGCTGGCTTGTCGTTATCCGGTTGCGAGGGCTCTGCTGAGGCGCGCAAAGAGGCCTTCCTGGCCAAAGGTAAAGCGTTGTTTGAGTCGGGCGATGATACGCGTGCACGCCTCGAACTCAAGAATGTCCTGCAGATCGACAACAAGCATGGCGAGGCCTGGTATCTGCTCGGGCGCATCGAGGAGCGGACAGGGGAGCTGCCGAAGGCCCTCAGCAACTATAAGCGGGCTGTTGAGATGGCACCCGGCCTGGTCGATGCGCGGGCACGCAAGGCACAGCTCCTGGCGATAGGCGGCGACTTGGCCGGCGCGCAGGAAGACATCAAGCAGGTGTTGGCGCAGCAGCCGGACAATGCCGTCGCGCTGGTGGCGCGCGCCCTGCTGGGCAAGCGCCGAGGGGATGTCGCTGCTGCCGAGGCAGACGCCCGGGCTGCGCTGGCCAGCGCCGAAGGCGATGTCACCGCCACCGCTGTCCTCGCAGGCATCCTTTTCGATCGCGAGGCGTTCGACGAGGCTGCGCAGGTCTTGCAAACCAGTATTGAGGCCAATCCCTCCGATATCGGGCTGCGCCTGGTCCTTGGCCGGGTACTTGACCGGCAGGGCGACAAGGAGGGTGCCATCGCGGTGCTGCGCGATCTGATCACGCTGAAGCCGGATGACCTGGGTTACCGGGAACGCCTCGCAAACTACTATCTCTCTCTGCAGCGAGCCGATGAAGCCGAGACCGTGCTGCGGGACTCATTGGCCTTGGCTTCCGGCGACTTCGCGCGCCAACAGCCGTTGCTGCAGTTCCTGGCCCGGGTACGCGGCGTCGCGGCCGCAACGGCCGAGGTGGATAGCATGCTTGCGAGCCAGCCTGATGCGGTGATGCTGAATTTTGCGAAGGCCGAACTGTTGCGTGCCGCCAACGATAACGCGGGTGCCGAGGTTACCTACCGTGAGCTGCTGGATAGCGGCAAGGCAACGGGTCCCGACGCGGTCAAAGCGCGCAACGCCCTGGCACAGCTGCTGCTAGGTGCGAACCGGGACGATGAGGCTGCGGCATTGATCGATGCGGTGCTGGCGGAGTCGGTGCGCGATCCCGACGCGCTGCAGCTGCGCGCATTGCTCGCACTGCGCCGCGACGATCCGGCCCAGGCGGTCGCCGACCTTCGCTCGGTGTTGCGTGATGACCCTGACCGGGTGCAGGCACACCGTCTGCTGGGCCAGGCCCATGCCAAGGCCGAGGAATACGCCCTGGCGCAGGACGCCTTCGAAAAGGCCATCGAACTGGCGCCCACCGAGCCACTTGCCTACCTGCAGCTGGCTGAGGTGCGGGTACGCAGCGGCGATGCCGATGGCGCATTGTCGCTGCTCGAGGAATTGCTGGCCAAGGCGCCCGATAACGCAGCCGTGCAGCAGGCCATCTCGCGTATCCAGCTGTCGCAGCGCGACTGGGGTGCTTTGTCGAAGACTGCCGGGCGCTTGAAGGCCACCCGTCCGGACCATCCCCTCGGTTACCACCTGGAGGGGTTGTCGCTGCAGCAAGCCGGCGAGCAGGAAGCGGCCATTGCCGCCTTCGACAAGGCGCTGGCGATCCGCCCCGGTGCCGTTGAGCCGCTGATCGCGGTGGCCCGCAGTGAACTCAGGCTGCAACGCTTCGACGCTGCCGAGCAGCGGGTCAGCGGGGTGCTGAAAGACAACCCCGCCAACGTGTTTGCCCGCAACCTCCTCGGTGACATCTACCTGGCCAGCGGCAAGCTCGAACAGGGCCGCGAGCAGTTCGAGGAGGCGATACGTATCCACCCGAGATCACCGCGTGCCTATGCCCGGCTGGCGCAGTTGCAGATCGCCGATGGCGATAGCGTGGCAGCGCGCAGCACCCTGGAGCAGGGGGTTGCCGAAACCAATCGCAGCGGCCTGTTGGTGCTGCGGCTGGCCGCCTTACTGGGTCAGCTCGGGGAATCGGCTGCCGCGATCGAGGCCTACGAAGACCTGGTCGCCCGTTTCCCCAATGCCGTGGTTGCAGTCAACAACCTGGCAGTGCTCCTCTCCAAAGAGGTCGGCGACCGTCCGGCCCTTGACCGGGCGCTGGAACTGGCCGGCCGCTTTGCAGACTCCGAGGTCCCCGAGTTTCTCGACACCCTGGGCTGGATCCATCACTTGCGCGGCGACTACTCAATCGCCCAGCCTTATCTGGAGAAGGCAGCCACGACCAAGCCGGACCTTGCGAGCCTTCGTTATCATTTTGGGCTGAACCTGGTCAAGCTCGACCGTGTGGACGAGGCTCGCGAACACCTGGCAGCGGCCGCCGCCGCTGAAGGCTTCGCCGAGCGTGATGCCGCCCGAGCGGCCCTGGACGAGTTGGGGGCAGATGGCTGAACCATGCTGTGCCCCCTGAGGGTTAGCTTACAAGCCCCGGAAACGGGGCTTTTTTATGTCTGGTCTAGGCAAACCGGTCCGTGTCAGGAATTTTTACAGTTCTTTCACCCGTCGTCGAGACGCTACTGGACCCGCAGTGTCATTCCCACCGTTTTGCGGTGCGCAGAAGTGGAACCTGGGCCACGAGGGCCAAGAGGGGATTTGCTTACCAAGGTCGGGTCGACATTCTCTGTCTTCAGCCAAGCCAAAATTGGCCGGGCAGCTATCCCTTCAGCGCGTGTCAGGGCCCATTCGGGAACTTGCCGGTGAGGATTTCCATTGGCCTGCCATTTACTTCCTAGGTCTTGTTAATGAAACTTTACAGTGACTTAAAACCACGATTCCTAAAGCTGCGTAACCTTCGGAAAAATAATGGAAAATAAAATTGGCTCGTATTTTGCTTAATTTAGAGACAAAGCACAGTACAAGTTGCCCGGCTCACGGAGTGTGCCGCGGAAAATAAAGAAATTAGGTTTCGGGAGTAATGAGGTGAAAAAGAAAGCACTGGCCAGATTGTTAAGCGGGGCAACTTTGTTGCCGATTGGATTGCTGGCGCTTAGTAGCGCGGCGTTGGCGGATAATGTCAGCGTTGAGGGTTCAGTCAATTGGAGCGGTAAGACGACGAGTTCGCTGAGCATTAGCCTCGATGGCGGCACGGAATTTAATTCGGTCCGAGCCGGTGAACCCGAGTTGACGGTGACCGACGTTTCCGGTGATGTCGCGGACCTGCCCACGGGGCTGTCGGGGGTCACGGATCTGTCTCAATTAGAATTCAGCGAGTATGTGTGGTGTATCGACCCGGTGCAATACGCGGCGAGTAATGTTTCGTATACTTGGGACCTGGTCGCCTTGGAAGAAGCCCCAGATCCCGGACCTGTGATGGGTGTTGAAAACGCGGCTGATATGCGGCTGCTGTTCGGGAATGTCTACACAGACATTTTGGGTGGCACTGCTCCAATCACCGGTGTAGACCGAGGTGTGCTTTTTGATGCCTTCCAGCTCGCGATCTGGGAGATCAGCAAGGAAACTTCGGATATCTACAGCCTCAGTGGCGGCGTGTTCCAGGCAGATGCGCCCGATGCCGCGAAGGCACAGGCAGACTTGTGGCTCTCGGCATTGAACGCTCTCAACGATGGGACGGCAAGCGCATTTGATGCGGATGCGATAGCAAACAACCTATTCGCGTTGACAGGGAACAATGGCGACGGCTCTGTCCAGGACTACATCGTCGCAGTTGTGCCGCTGCCGGCCGCCGTCTGGCTGTTCGGTTCGGCCCTGCTTGGTATGGTCGGTGTGGGCTATCGGCGTCGTAAACAGTCCTAAGGGCTCACCATCGACATGATTGAAAAGGCGGGCCCTCGGGCCCGCTTTTTTGTTTGAGGTTTGCGCTGTGCGGCCCTATCGTGGTGACTGCTCCACGGGCGGCGTCCACGAACGGGGTTTGAATGCTGTCCTTTCAGCGCCCGCTAAACACTTTTGTATCCACGCCGAAATATTACATATCTGGCCTCGTGGTAGACTTCTTACTCAATGAGGCTTGCCTGACGATGGATGTGGCACTGATGTATGAAGCGTTTTACGGGCTGCGGGAGAAACCCTTCTCCATTCTGCCCGACCCGGATTACCTGTACCTGGGCAAGCGGCACGCGCTCGCCTACAGCATGCTCGAGTACGGAGTGGAACACCGCGCCGGTTTCACCGTGGTCACGGGCGGCATTGGTTGCGGCAAGACGACGCTGATCCGTCACCTGTTGAATCAACTGGATAATGACGTCACTGTGGGCCTGATTTCCAACACCCAGCAGGATATCGGCGAACTGCTGAAATGGGTGATGTTGGCCTTTGGTCAGCCTTACGAGAACATGGACCGGGTGGCGCTGTTTGACCGCCTGAACCAGTTTCTGATCGAGCAGTATGCTGCCGG
>Ga0180435_10002040_pt1 | contig 20756 bp, 19 predicted proteins | sample SS_ome_3_FD_132467 | JGI IMG/M metagenome (GOLD analysis project Ga0180435, IMG submission 132467) | Hypersaline lake sediment archaeal communities from the Salton Sea, California, USA - SS_3_S_1 metaG | ecosystem: Environmental > Aquatic > Non-marine Saline and Alkaline > Hypersaline >...
CCCGGACCGCTTCGCGGGCCGCAAGGTGGGCGCCATCCTGAGCGGCGGCAATATCCACCCGGCAGACTGGGTAACCCTGACCGGCGACGGGTCACCCGGCTGAGTCAGTCTCCGAGAGAGCGCACGTAGATTTCGCAGATCCCGGCGAGCAAGCGCTCGTCCTCCGGGCCGAAACGATCCAGCACCGGGCTGTCGATGTCGAGCACGCCCAGCAACTCACCGTTCCGGATCAGCGGCAGCACGATCTCCGAGCGCGACGCCAGGTCGCAAACGATGTGGCCCTCGAACTCATCCACGTCCGCCACGCGCAGGATTTTTCTGCTCGCTGCCGCGGTACCGCACACACCGCGCCCCAGCGGGATTTCCACGCAGGCCGGCCGTCCCTGGAACGGTCCGACCAACAGCCTGCCGTCTTTCAGGAAATAGAACCCGGCCCAGTTCACGTCGGGCAGGGAATGGTACAACAGCGCCGAGAGGTTCGCCGCGTTGGCCACCGGGTCCTCGTAGCCGTCCAGCAGGGCCTCGGCCTGCCGCAGCAGCCAATCCGGGTCGGCCTGCATTTCCTGTTGTTCGGGTTCCGTGTACATGGGCGCCTAGCCCGAACGTTGCACCAGCATCCCGGATGATGGCGCGGGACAGGTGCGGCTGGACGAAGGGCTGGACTGAGACGCGTAGCCGTCCCCACGCGTGGAAGGAAGCTCGAGTCCAGGCGTGCCTGGACCCGCTAGCGCCGGGATAGGAACAGGCGGAGTTGCGAAGTGTGCTCTTTCAAGACAGGGAAGTGTTTTCAATTTTCGTAATCGTTTCAGAACATTGGAGGCACAGCCTGTTCCGGCTGGTGCAACGTTCGGGTTAGCTTAACGCAAACGCCCGGGCACTGCCCGGGCGTCTGGAATTGCCTCACTGGAAGGCGACTTACATGGTCGTCGTATCCTCGATGATGGTCGGGGTCACGAAGATCACCAGTTCGCGTTTTTTCCCTTCGTTCGAGCGACGCCGGAACAGGGAGCCCAGGGCCGGGATATCACCCAACCAAGGCACCTTCTCCTCGCGGGAATTATTCTCGTCCTGGAAGATGCCGCCCAGCACGACCGTGTCGCCGTTGCCGACCAGCACCGTGGTCTGCAGTTCCCGCGTGTCGATCGACGGGATCTCCGCGCCCAGCGCGCCGGTGAAGATCTCGCCGACGGTATCCTGGCGGACTTCGAGGTCCATCTGGATGCGCTGGTCGGGCGTGATCAGCGGCACGACCTTCAGCTCGAGCACGGCCTCCTTGAACTGCACGTTGGTGGCGCCCGAGGAAGAAGCCTGCTGGTACGGAATTTCCACACCCTGCTGGATGAAGGCTTCCGCCTGGTTGGCCGTGATCACGCGCGGCGTGGAGATTACCTCGCCCTCACCCTCGGCTTCCAGGGCGGACAGCTCGAGGTCGAGGATCACGTCACTGCCGAGGAAGGACAGGCCCAGCGTCGAGGCGTTGGGATCGTTCGCCGGCAGGTTGACCTGGTAGCGGTCCGGGTAGCTCGGGATATCCAACAGGCCGTCGTCGCGCGGATTGATCGCCGGGTTGATGATGTCGGCCGCGCTGCCGTCGGCCGCCAGGATGCCGATGTTGGAACCCAGGTGGAGCGCGGTTACGCCGAAGCGAACACCCAGCTCGTGCACGAAGTCGGACTGCGCGATGACGATGCGCGATTCGATCTGCACCTGCCGCACCGCGTAGTCGAGCTCGGCGATGAGTTCACGAACCTCGAGAATCTTGTCGGCCGTATCGGTGATCAGCAGACTGTTGGTGCGCGCGTCCACCGTCACCGAGCCGCGTTCGGACAGCAGGCCGTATTCGCTCTCGACGTTACTCGTCGAATCGAGAATCAGGGTCCTCAGGTCTTCCGCACTGGCGTAGTTGACCGGGATGATCACGGTCTGCAGCGGTTCGAGGATGCGGCGGTCGAGCTGCGCCTGCAGCAACTGCTGTTCGCGGGCCGCGATCTCGGCGGTCGGCGCTATCCACAGCACGTTGCCGTTCTTGCGCATGTCGAGGTTGCGGGCGTCCATCACGATGTCCAGGGCCTGGTCCCAGGGGACGTTGGTCAGGCGCAGCGTGAGGTTGCCGCCTACGCTGTCGGCGACCACGATGTTCAGGTCGGACACGTCTGCGATCAGCTGCAGCACCGAGCGTACCGGGATGTCCTGGAAGTTGAAGGTCACCCGGGTGCCTTCGTAGGTCTTCTCTTCGAAGAACTTGACCACTTCCTCCTCGGCGGCCTGGACGGCCTGCGACATCTGGCTGACCTCGATCACGAACTCGTTACCGGATTCGTAGGTCATGTGCTCGTACAGGCCGTACGTCTTCAGCTCGAGCCGCACGCCCGAGGCGACGCCGAACGAGTCGATGAACTGCACCGGCGTGGCGAAGTCGGTGACGTCGAGCCGCTGGTCTAGGGACTCCGGCAGGCTGGCGCCGAACAGGTCGACCGTCAGGCCGTCCGTTTTCTCTTGCACCGACATGCTGGCGCCGGCGCGGTTCGTGTTCACGATCACCTTGGCCTGGCCGCTCTCACCGAGCCGGAAATCGATGCCGGTCACGGCCGGTCCACCGGCCATCGGGGTCGCGGCTGCCGAGGCGCCCTGTGAGCCGCCGGCCAGGGTCAAGACGACCTGGCTAGCCTCGGCGCTGTAGTCGTAGGCGACGGCTTGGGTCAGATCAACGACCAGTCGGGTTCTGCCGCCGGCCGACACCGCGGAGTACTGCTGCACCGCGCCTTGTCCCACCGGCACCTTGCCGGTATCCATCCCGCTTTCCGTATCGGCCATGTCCAGCACGATCCGCGCCGGGCTCTCCGTGGCGAAGACGCTGACTTCGGGCGTGTCACCGCTCGTTTTCAGGTACAGCTTGACGCTGCCGTCAGCCGACTGAACGTGTTCCACACCCACGAGCCGGGTGGCAGCAGTCGCAGCCAGCGGCACCATCAGCAGTGCCAATACGAGCACCCTGAGAATTCCATTTCCTGTATTTCGCATACTGCGCCCTCTCCCACAGGTTAGCGTTTGAGTCGTTGAGCGTTCCGTGTTGCTTTTCATCGCACTAGCCTCTTGAAATCTATCGCCTGAGCGCCGCGATCAATCGCCGCCGAGGGCGATCGATGCTTCCCTGACGAGCCAGCCACCGGCACCGTCGGCAATAAACTCGCTCAATAGCACTTCGTCGTTGGTGATGCGGCTCACCTTTCCATGGTTCTGCCCGATGTAATTACCCACCGAGACGCGGTGCACCGTGCCGTCGGGATCCTGAATCAGCGCCCACTCGGACGATTCCTTGCTGAAGGTTCCCACCATCAGCAGCGTATCCAGTTCGAAACGCTCCAGGTATTCGCGCGTGCGCTGCAGATCCGGCCGCGGACCCGTGGCGTTCGAATTCTGCGCGACTTGCTCGGCACCCTCGTTGGTCGACTGCCGGAACGGGTCGCGTCCCACCAGGCCTTCATAAGTGTAAGGGGTATAGGTTCGCACCGGCGGAATTGGCGGAATCGGCGTTGCCGGCCGCTCCTTGACCTCCGCGATGTAGCGGTTCAGGTCGTCCTGGCGCCCGCCGCAGGCCGTCAACAGGCCCGTGCACACGACGAGGAGAACCAGTCCGGAAAACTTGGCTTTCGTTCCCATCCTCATGGCGCACCTGCCTCGGCCTGCCGTTCGGCGGCCTCTTCCTCGTCGATGTAGCGGTAGGTTTTAACCGTACCCTCCAGCACCAGGCGCCCATCGCCGGCGTTCGCGCCGATGTCGCGCTCGTTGGCGCGGCGCAGCGCGATGTCGTGCATGGTCAGGATGACGACGCGGGGCAGTGAAGCCACGCCGCTGACGAACTCGCCGAACTGGTGGTAGTCCCCCAGCATGCGCACCGAAATCGGGCGCTCGGCGTAAAAGTCGTGGAAAGCCTCGGCGTTGGGCTGGAACAGCTGCACGTCGATGCCGGAACCCAGCGCGGTCTGCGAAACGTCCACCAGCAGCTTGTCCATCTCGGTTCGGCTGGGAAGTTGCCGGAACATGGTTTCCAGAAGTTCCTGCATTTCGGCCAGCTGGGCCTCGTAGGCTTCGAGGTTGGCCGCCTTCGACTGCTTCTGCTCGAACTCGGCGCGGAGGTTGTTCTCCAGCCCCTGCACCATCTTGAGCTGTTCGTTTTTGTCCTTGATCAGCAGGAAGTAGCCGATCGCCAGGATGATCACCAGCAGGAAGCCGAGGATCAGGTAGCGAACCGAAGAAGAAGCGCTGCCGATGTCATTGAAATCGAGGTCTCTGAGTTCGTTCAACATTACTCTGCCACCTCCATGTCTGCGTCTTCCTCGCCCTCTTCCGCGTTCCGGGTGTTGTCGAGTCTCACGCGGATGGCGAACTCGTACGTCTCATACCGGTTCGGCGGGTCCTGGGCGGCCCGGACGTACTGCAGCTCCGGGTTCACGAAGAGGTCCATGCCTTCGAGGCTTTGCAGGTAGGCCGACACGCGGGCGTTGGACTGCGAGGTACCCAGCACCGTGAGCACCAGGCCCTGCTGCCGCACGCTGGTGAGCGTGACGCCCATCGGAATCGTCTTGGCCAGCTTGTCCAGCAACTCGACGGTCAGGGAGCGGCTGGCCTGCAGCGACTCGATGATCTGCTTGCGTGCAACGAGGCGGGCGCGCGTCTCTTCCAGCTCGGCAATACGCTGAATACGCTGCTCCAAGCGGTTGATTTCGACCTGTATGCGCTGGTTGCGCGCTTCCTGGTCGCTGATCTTCTGATCGAAAAACATGCCGACGATCAACACCAGGACAGCACCTAGAACCAGTGTGCCCATCAGGGAATACAGGAATTGGCGCTGGCGTTCCCTGCGCGCCTCTTCACGCCATGGAAGTAGATTGATTCTGGCCATCAGTCGAACCCCCGTAATGCAAGTCCCATTGCAACCATCAGGTTCGGGGCGTTGCGGTTCAGCGCGGCAACCGCCACCGACGGCGCCACGTCGAGACCGTTCACCGGGTCGGCGATGGCGGTCTTGATGCCCAGTTCCTGCTCGACCACGCCGGCCAGCCCCTTGACGGAAGCCATGGTGCCCGACAGGTAGATGGTGCGGATGTTCGAGAACTCGGCACTGGAACTGTAGAACTGCAACGCGCGGCTGATCTGGTGCACCACGTTGAGCATGAACGGCTCGAGCACTTCGTCCTCGAAGTTCTCCGGGCCGGGCTCACCGCGCAGGAAGAAGTTGGCCTGCTCGGGTGGCATGTCGTAACGGCGCATGATCTCCTCGGTCAGCTGGTTGCCGCCGAAGGGATGGTCGCGGGTGTACACGACGCGCCCGTTGCGCAAAATCAGCAGCGTGGAGAGATCGAATCCGATATCGAATATACCGACCGTCTCGGTGCTGCGGATGCCGTCGCGTTCGCGAATCAACTCGAATGCGTTCGCCATCGCGAACGACTCGACGTCGACGACCTTGGCTTTGAGGCCGAGCGACTCGAGCGCGTCCTGGCGGCTTTCGACGTTCTCGTTCTTGCTGGCGGCCAGCAGGATGTCCACCATGTCCGCGTTTCGCGGTGATGGCCCGAGCACTTCGAAATCCAGGCTGATCTCGTCGAGTGGATACGGAATGTACTGGTTGGCCTCGATCTGCACCTGGCTTTCGATGTCGGCTTCGGCCAGGTTTGCAGGAAGGCTGATCGTCTTCGTGAACACTGCTGAACCCGAAACCGCGACCGCGCAGTACTTGGAACTCGAACCCGAGTTCCTGACCGCGGACTGGATCGCGTCGGATATGGCCTCGACGTCCTGTACCGACTTCTCGACGATAACACCCGAAGGTAAGGGCTCTATCGCAAAATGATCGACTCGATACGAGGATCCGTGGCGGGAAAGCTGCAGCAAGCGTACGCTTGAAGACCCGATATCCAACCCCATTACGGGTGGTGATTTGGTGCCGAATAGTTTCAAATTGCCCTCAATCCTTTGCTCGACAATGGGTTATTGACACTTCCTGAACTAGTTTTTAACAGATATTGAACCGTATCTCAATGCCGGCGTCGAACTTTCTGTTCCGTCCCGACCATGACAGGACGGCCAATTCATTATACAGAGACGGGGGCTGGGCAAGGGAAAAGCGGTGGCAAAGGCGCACACCAGTGCGGTTGGATCGGTTGGCCGCTTCCCTGCTTGCCGCTGGATATCGTAATCTTTAACACCATATCCAGAAGATCCGTCTTTCGCTCAATAGCATAGCAGGAATTTTTCGTGAAGAAACTATTTCGTTGGTTGCTCGTTGTCGCGCTGGTTTCTTCCATCCTGGGCGTCGCCGCCGTCGGCATCGCCTACCTGATCTTCGAACCCGACCTGCCGGATGTCGAAACCCTGCACGACGTGCAGATGCAGGTCCCCCTTCGCGTCTTCAGCCGCGACGGCAAGCTGCTGGGGGTGTTCGGAGAGAAACGACGGATCCCGGTTGCGGTCGACGAAATGCCCGATTGCCTGAAACAGGCTTTCATCGCCGGCGAGGACGCGCGATTCTACGAGCACTTCGGACTCGACTACCAGGGCATCAGCCGCGCCGTATGGTCATTGGCTACGACCGGCGAGAAGACCATCGGCGGCAGCACCATCACTCAGCAACTGGCCCGCAACTTTTTCCTGAGCAACGAAAAGACGTTCACGCGCAAGATCAAGGAAGCATTCCTCGCCCTGAAAATCGAGCGCGAGCTCGACAAGGATAAAATCCTCGAGCTTTACATGAACAAGATTTTCCTGGGGCATCGCGCTTACGGGGTGGGCGCCGCCGCCGAGGTGTACTACGGCCGCTCCCCCGACCAGTTGTCGCTGGCGCAGTGCGCGATGATCGCTGCCCTGCCCAAGGCGCCGTCGCGCATCAACCCGATCACCTCGCCCGAGCGCGCGGTGGAACGGCGCAACTACGTGCTGAGCAGGATGCTCGAACTGGGATACATCGATCGGGAAGCCCACGACCGGGCCGCCCGGGAAACCGACCGGGCCTTCTATCACGGCGCCATCGCGGAAATTTCCGCGCCCTACGTGGCGGAAATGGTTCGCGTCCAAGCCCTGCGCCTGTTGGGTTCGAAAGCCTACACCGGCGGCTACCGGGTCGTGACCACGATCGACAGCCGCCTGCAGGGCGCCGCCAACCTGGCGGTCTCGAACGGACTGGAGGAATACGACCAGCGGCACGGTTATCGCGGTGCGGAGGACCATGTCGACCTGACGGGCAAGACCAGCACCGAGGACTGGCTCGACGTGCTGTCACCCTACCGCCCGGTGTCCGGGCTCGAACCGGGCCTCGTGATCGAGGCCGAGGACGACATCGCGCTGGTTTTCCTGCGCAACGGACAGACCATCGCGCTGGCCCTGGAAGACATGAAATGGGCCGCCCCGTTCATCGACCGCGATCGCAAGGGCCGAGCCCCCGAAAAAGTAACCGACATCATGGCGCCCGGGGACGTCGTTCGGGCCCGGCTGCACAACGACGGGCAGTGGCGCCTCGGCCAGCTACCCGAGGTGGAAGCGGCACTGGTTTCGCTGGACCCGCAAAGCGGCGACATCGTGGCCCTCGTAGGCGGCTACGATTTTGCCCGCAGCAAGTACAACCGCGTGACGCAGGGCCGCCGGCAACCGGGATCCAGCTTCAAACCCTTCGTGTACTCGGCCGCGCTCGAGAAAGGCGCCACCGTGGCGACGCTGATCAACGATGCGCCCATAGTGTTCGAGGACGCGGAACTGGAACGCACCTGGAAGCCGGAAAATTTCAGCGAAACCTTCTATGGCCCGACGCGCTTGCGCGAGGCCATGGTGAATTCCCGCAACCTTGTCTCGATCCGGTTGCTGCAAAACGTCGGCATCTCCTATGCGCGCGAGTACATTTCGCAGTTCGGCTTCGAACAGGACGAACTTCCGGCCAACCTGTCCATGGCGCTGGGGTCCGCGACGCTGACGCCGCTGTCGATGGCCCGTGGCTACGCGGTGTTTGCAAGCGGGGGATACCTGGTTACCCCGCAATACATCCGCACAATTACCGACATGAACGGCAAGCGGGTCTATGAATCCCGGCCAAGTATCATCTGTGAAGATTGCCCGGAGGAGAGCGAAGCGGTCAGGGAAACGGTGGTGACCGAGAAAATCGAACCCGAGCTCCGGCCGCTCAGCATCGATTCGGGCTCGGAGGAAGTAAGCAGCAGCATCGAGGAACCGGAGTCCGTTCCGAACCAGGTCGAGATCCACTTCGCCAGCCGGGCCATCACTCCCCAGAACGCTTTCCTCGTGCGCTCCATGATGATGGACGTCGTGCGCCGCGGCACGGGCAGGCGCGCGATGGAACTGGGACGCCGGGACCTGGCCGGGAAAACCGGGACCACCAACGAGCAGCGCGACGCCTGGTTCTCCGGCTTCAACGACCACCTGGTCACCACGGTCTGGGTCGGCTTCGACAATCACGAACCGCTGGGACGATACGAACAGGGCGGGCGCGCCGCGCTGCCCGTATGGATCGACTTCATGCGCGTGGCGCTGGAAGGTCTGCCGGATGAGCCGCCGCCGATGCCTGACGGTCTTGCCCAGGCGCGCATCGATCCGGAAACCGGCCTGCTGGCGCCGCTTGATCGGGACGGGACAATCATGGAAGTATTCCAGGCAGGGCGCCTGCCACCGATGAAAGAAACCGGCCCTGGGGAAACTCCGAATGCACCGCTCGAAGAAGACCCGTACCAGATCTACTGAGCGATCCGAGCCCCGCCACATGGCCCGGCTCCGCCAGGTGCGGCGACAGGTCGCTGCCGAGGCGGCGCGGATCATCGCCACCGAGGGCCAGCACAATTACCACGCCGCCAAGAAGAAAGCGGCGGAACGAATTGGAATCAGCGAGCGTTTGGCCTTACCCAGCAATATCGAGGTCAAGGAAGCCCTGCGTCAGTACCAGTCGCTGTATGGCGGCAGCGCCCACCAACAAAACCTCGATGAACTTCGGCGCACGGCGGTTCGCGCCATGCAAATGCTCGGGAAATTCAAGCCGCGGCTGGTCGGCGCCGTGCTCGATGGCACCGCGGACGAGCATTCCCGCGTGGCGCTGCACGTGTTCGCGGAATCCGTGGAAGGCGTGGTTCTTTTTTTCCTGGAACGAAACATTCCGTTCCGCCAGGAACAGCGCCAGATTCGCTGGCACACCGGTGAACACCGCACCATACAGCTCGTGGTCTCCGAACTGGAAGGCAGGGAGATCGAACTCGCCGTGTTCGAAGAAGTCCACCTGCGCCAGGCACCGCCGAGTCCGATCGACGGCAAACCCCAGCAGCGCGCGTCACTGCACGAAGTGGAATACCTTCTGTCCGGCGGCCTCTAGCTCGCCGGGCTCGCGGGCGGCTCAGCGCCGGCGATGCAGTGCCCGGTAACGGCGCTCGGTCGGCCCGGCGTAAACCTGGCGCGGGCGGCCGATCTTGGTCGGCGTTTCGCACTGTTCCAGCCACTGGGCGACCCAGCCGACCGTGCGTGCGATCGCGAACATCACCGTGAACATGCTGACGGGAATGCCCAACGCCTTGTAGATGATGCCCGAGTAGAAGTCGACGTTCGGGTAGAGTTTCTTCTCGATGAAATACTCGTCTTCCAGCGCGATGCGCTCCAGCTCCATCGCCAGGTCCATCATCGGGTCGTCCTTGCCGAGCTCGTCCAGCACCTCGTAGCAGGCTGCGCGGATGATGGTGGCGCGCGGGTCGTAGTGCTTGTAGACGCGGTGGCCGAAGCCCATCAGCCGGAAGGGATCATTCTTGTCCTTGGCCCGCTTGATGTATTTCGGCACGTTCGAGATGTCGCCGATTTGGGCCAGCATGGCCAACACCGCCTCGTTGGCGCCACCGTGGGCCGGGCCCCAAAGCGCCGAGATACCCGCCGCGACGCTGGCGTAGGGGTTGGCGCCGGTGGAACCGACCAGGCGCACGGTCGAGGTACTCGCATTCTGTTCGTGATCGGCGTGCAGGATGAACAGCAGGTCGAGCGCCCGGGCCGAGACCTCACTGACTTCGTACTCCTCACTGGGCATCGAGAACATCATGTGCAGAAAGCGTTCGGTGAAGCGCAGGTTGTTCTGCGGATACACCACCGGCCAGCCCATGTGGTGGCGGTAGCAGGCGGCCGCAATGGTCGGCATCTTGGCGATCATCCGTTGCGCCGCCATCATGCGTTGTGCCGGGTCGTTGATGTCCAGCCGGTCGTGGTAGAACGCGGCCAGCGAACCCACAACGCCCGCCATCATGGCCATCGGGTGCGCGTCGTAGTGGAAACCGGAAATGAAGGTGTGCAACTGCTCGTGCACCATGGTGTGATAGGTGATCTCGTCGCGGAATGCATTCAGCTGCTTCTCCGTCGGCAGTTCGCCGTTCAGCAGCAGGTAGGCGACTTCTACGAAGGTACTGCGCTCGGCAAGCTGCTCGATGGGGTAGCCGCGGTACCGGAGGATGCCCTTGCCGCCATCGATGAAGGTGATCTTGCTGGTGCAGGCCGCGGTCGTGGCGAAACCCGGGTCGTAGGTGAAATAACCCAGCGTCGATGCCAGGCTCTTGATATCGAGGGTCGGTTCACCTTCCGTGCCGCGGACGACCGGGAGTTCGAGGTTTTTGCCCGTGGTTTTATCGCTGATGATCACTTTGTTGTCGGACACTGATCTCTCCTGCATGGCGTGAGGTTAGCGGCAATGGGCCGAAGCCCCGTTCCCGAAAGCCGGCGCGGCACCAGTGCGTATGGCCGCGACGACCGGCTCCTTCGAATATAGCACAGCTTCATGAATAGCGTCTAATATTAGAAATGCTAATATAAACAAGACTTTTTTCTAATACTCGAGACAAAAAAAACCCCGCGACGGCGGCGCCGACGCGGGGTTTTCGCAAACCGTTTTGTTCAGGACTTGCCGTAGCGCTTCTTGAAGCGGTCGACACGACCACCGGAGTCCAGCACCTTGTGCTTACCAGTGTAAAACGGATGAGAAGCACTGGAAACCTCGACCTTGATCAGGGGGTACTCGTTTCCGTCTTCCCACTTGATGGTTTCCTTGCTGCTCATCGTCGAGCGGGTCAGGATCGCAAAGTCCGAGGACATGTCCTGGAACACCACTTCTCTGTACTCGGGGTGAATGCCGGCTTTCATGATTAAATCCTTGCAAATATTCAGGTTACGCGCAATCGCGAAAGACCCGCCAGTGTACTTCGGGAACACCACTATTGCAATAGTCAGACCGGCAAAAAAAGGGCCTGGATTTCGTTCACGAAACGCCACCCCAGGTCGGTGGCGACCAGCCGGTCACCGTGGTCTTCCAGCAGGCCTTTCGAAATCGCCTCGGCCACCGGCGACTCGACCGCCGACCATGGCAATCCCGTGCGTGACGTGAACTGAGATTTGAGCACCCCGGCACGCAGCCGCAACTGGTTCAGGAAGAACTCGAAGACGCGATCGGCCGCCGGCACGACAGCGTCCTCCGCGACCGCCTCGCCAGCCTTCGCGGCCGCCATCCAGTCGCGGGGGTGGCGCAGGCGTACCCGCCGATGCACCGCGCCCTTCGCAGGCAGGGTCAGTTTGCCGTGGGCGCCCGCACCGATGCCGACGAAGTCGCCGTATCGCCAGTAATTCAGGTTGTGCAGGCACTCGCCTTCGGTCTTGCTCCAGGCCGAGACTTCGTACTGCACCAGGCCGGCACCGGACAACAGACCACTGCAGGCTTCCTGCATGGCCCAGGCCGTGTCCTCGTCCGGCAGCACCGGCGGACGGGCATGGAACAGGGTGTTGGGCTCCAGGGTGAGTTGGTAGTGGGACACGTGCGGCGGCCCGAAGTCGAGCGCCGCCTTCACGTCATCCAGCGCACCGGCCACGGATTGCCCCGGCAACGCGAACATCAGGTCGAGGTTGAACCGTTCGAAGCCGGCTTTGATGACCGATTCCACCGCCCGAACCGCATCCGCCCGGCCATGAATCCGTCCGATCGCCCGCAACAGGTCGTCATCGAAGCTCTGGATACCCAGGGAAATACGATTGACGCCTGCGTCGCGGTACGCCACGAAACGGTCGTGTTCTGCTGCGCCCGGGTTGGCCTCCAGCGTGACCTCCGCTCCCGGCGCCATGTCCAGCCGTGCCCGCAGGCCGTCGAGCAGCCGCTCGATCTGCCGCGCCGGGAACAGGCTGGGCGTGCCTCCGCCGATGAACACGCTGTGGACCGTTCGGCCCCAGATCAGGGGCAGGTCGGCCTCCAGGTCGATGAGCAGCGCGTCGACATATCGACCCGCCGGCAGTTTGCCCTTGATGGCGTGGGAGTTGAAGTCACAGTATGGGCACTTGCTCAGGCACCACGGCAGGTGGACGTAAACACCAAGCGGAGGCGGCGAAAGACCGGCCGCGTCAGTTTCCGAGTTCATCCTGCAGCAACCGGCTCATCACGGCCAGGGCCTGTCCACGGTGACTCAGACGATTCTTCACGTCCGGGGCCAGCTCCGCCGAAGTGCACCCCTGCCCCGGCACCCGAAACAAGGGATCGTAACCGAAGCCGCCAACCCCGGCCGGTGCGCGCGTGATGGTTCCGTCCCAACGTCCGATCGCTACCAGCGGCGCCGGATCCCGGGCGTGGCGCACCAACGCCATCGCGCAGTAAAAATGGGCGCCGCGATGTTCGTCGGGCACGTCCTGCATTGCCTCAAGCAATTTCCGGTTGTTGGCCTCGTCGCCGCCGTCACCGGCGTAGCGCGCGGAGTAGATGCCGGGCGCGCCGTCGAGTGCGTCCACGGCGAGGCCGGAATCATCGGCCAGTGCCGGCAGGCCGGTCAGGCGTGCGGCGTGGCGCGCCTTGATCAGGGCGTTCTCGATGAAGCTCTGGCCGTCCTCGACAGCCTCCGTGATCCGCCAGTCGCCCTGCGGGCGCACAGACCAGCCGAGCGGCGCCAGGATCTCGCCGATTTCACGCAGCTTACCGCGGTTGCCGCTGGCCAGCACCAGCGTGTGGCCATGCGCGTCCGCTTCACCCATCGAGCGCCGCCTCCTGCGCGGCCATCAGTTCACCTATGCCCTTCTCCGCCAGGGCCAGCATCGCGTCCAGTTCGTCGCGCCGGAAGGCGTGCCCCTCCGCCGTGCCCTGCAATTCAATGAAGGCGCCGCCGTCATTCATCACGACGTTCATGTCGGTTTCGGCCGTTGAGTCCTCCGGGTAATCCAGGTCGAGAACGGGGTCGCCACCGACGATGCCGACGGACACCGCCGCCACCTGCCCGTGCACCGGGTTCGACTTGATGAGTCCGCGCGCCAGCAACCAACGGCAGGCGTCGACGAGCGCGATATACGCCCCGGTGATCGACGCGGTGCGAGTTCCTCCGTCGGCCTGGATCACGTCGCAGTCCAGCGTGATGGTGCGCTCACCCAGCGTGGAGCGGTCAACGACGGCGCGCAAGGAGCGGCCGATCAGGCGCTGGATTTCGAGCGTCCGGCCACCTTGCTTGCCGCGCGCCGCCTCGCGCCCCATGCGGCTGCCCGTGGACCGCGGCAACATGCCGTACTCCGCCGTTATCCAGCCCTCCGCCTTGCCGCGCAGGAACAGGGGTACGCGCTCCTCGACCGTCGCCGTGCACAACACGTGCGTGTCTCCGCAGCGAATCATCACGGAACCCTCTGCGTGGCGGGTGTAGTTTCGGGTGATGGAAAGCGTTCTCAGTTCGTCCGGCTCGCGGCCACTCGGTCTCATCGGTATCTGTCCTCGCAGGCATAACATTGTCGATCAGCCGCCTCCGGCCGCTGACGCTTCCCCCGTTTGCGGGTACCATTGTGCCAACCAAGCCTGCCGGCAACAATTGCCGCGCCTTTTTCACGCCAGCGACGGGAAATCACCAATGATTCGCAGCATGACCGGGTTCGCCAGCACCGAGCGCCAGTACGAATTCGGACGCCTGAGCTGGGAGCTGAGATCCGTCAATCACCGTTACCTTGAAATCGGTTTTCGCGTGCCGGAAGAATTTCGCCCGCTGGAGCCCGACATCCGCCGCACCCTGGGCCAACACCTGAGCCGGGGCAAGGTGGACGCGAACCTGCGTTTCACTCCTGCGCCCGGCGCGGTCAGTTCACGGCTGGTCGTAAACCGTGACCTGATCGACCGCCTGTTCGAATTGCACGCCGAGGTCCGCGCCGCCGGCGGGCTGGAACAGGAGATCGATGCGCAGGCGCTGATGCGGTGGCCCGGCGTGGTGGAAGAGCAGGCACCGGACGCGGAGCCGCTGCATGCCGCCGCGCTGGAGCTACTGGACGAGGCAGCAGGCGGCCTGGCGGCAGCCCGGGCGCGCGAAGGCGCCGAGATGGAACGGGCGATCCGTGATCGACTTGACAGCATCGAAGGCCACGTCGCGCAGGTCCGCGAATGGCTCCCCGGGATCCGTGACGCCCTGCGCCAGAAACTCCTGCAACGCATCGAAGACCTCGGCCAGACCCTGGACCCCGGGCGGCTGGAGCAGGAAGTCGCGTTCCTGGCCCAGAAAATCGATGTCGACGAGGAACTCGATCGCCTCGCCGCTCACATCAAGGAAACACGCCTGGTACTGGAGCGCGATGATCCGGTCGGCCGTCGCCTCGATTTCCTGATGCAGGAATTCAACCGTGAATCGAACACGTTGAGCTCGAAGTCCGTGGATAGCCGCACCACCCAGGCAGCAGTGGAGCTCAAAGTCGCCATCGAGCAGATGCGCGAGCAGGTTCAGAACATTGAGTGAACCGCGGCTCTACATCGTCGCCTCGCCTTCCGGAGGCGGCAAGTCGAGCCTGATCAAGGCACTGCTGGAGCGCGACAAAAACGTCCGCCTGTCCGTTTCGCACACAACGCGGCCACCGCGGCCGGGCGAGAAAGATGGCGTGCATTACCATTTCGTCGACGAAGACGCGTTCGAATCGCTGGCCGAGGACGGCGCCTTCCTCGAGCATGCGCGCGTGTTCGACAACCGCTACGGCACCGGGCGTGCCCAGGTGGAAGCGCAGCTGGCAGCGGGTCACGACGTACTGCTCGACATCGACTGGCAGGGCGCTCGCCAGGTGCGCGCTTCGTTTCCTGCCTGCCGGGGAATTTTCATCCTGCCGCCGTCCATGGCGGTCCTGCGCGAGCGCCTCGCGCGGCGTGGCCAGGACAGCCCGGAAGTCGTCGAACGCCGCATGCGGGACGCGCGCTCGGAAATCTCGCACTGGGACGAGTTCGACCACGTCGTCATCAACGACGATTTCGAAGCCGCGCTGGTCGACCTGCACGCCATCGTGCGGAAAGGCTCGCCGCTGCGGCAAAACCAGCAACAACGTACCGAGGAAATTCTGGCGGACTTCCTGGGAAGTGGCTAAAATAGTCCGTTCGATCGGGGAAACGCGTTTTCCCCCAAGCAATTGGATTTAATTGGAATTTGAAACATGGCACGAATTACCGTTGAAGACTGCCTGGAAAACATCGAGAACCGCTTCGAAATGGTCCTGACCGCAACCAAGCGGGCGCGCCAGATCGCGAACGGCGCCGATCCCCTGGTGGAAGAAGAGAACGACAAACCGACCGTCATCGCCCTGCGCGAGATCGCCGATGGCCTGGTCGACCCTCAAAGGGTGGACGTGATCCAGGCTGAAATCGAAGCCGCCGAGGCCTTCGAATCGCCGATCGAGGACGACGATTTCACAGCCTGACGGCAGACAGTACAAAGGCGGGTTCCGGAGAACAGTCGATGCAGGCAGCTGAAAGCTACCCGGAACCCGTTCTTGAACTCAGGAGCCTGCTCAACGCCTACCTGGATCCTGAAACCGTCGCCCTCGTCCTGAAGGCATACGACACCGCCGAAACGGCCCACCGCGGCCAGTCCCGGAAAACCGGCGAACCGTACATCTTTCACCCCGTGGCCGTGGCGCAGATCCTGGCCCGCCTGCACATGGACCACCAGAGCATCATGGCGGCGCTGCTGCACGACACCATCGAGGACACGCCACTCGGCTGGAAGGATATCGAACAGCAGTTCGGGCGCGAGGTGGCCGACCTGGTCGAGGGCGTCACCAAGCTGGACAAGATCAAGTTCCGCACGCGCGTGGAGGCCGACGCGGAGAGCTTCCGCAAGCTCATGCTGGCCATGTCGCGTGACCTGCGGGTGATCTTCATCAAGCTGGCCGACCGCCTGCACAACGTGCGCACGCTGGGCGGCATGTCACGCGATTCGCAGCGGCGCATCGCGCGCGAAACGCTGGACATCTACGCGCCCATCGCGGACCGCCTCGGCATGAACAGCATGCAGCACGAGCTCGAGGACATGGGCTTCAGGTACCTCTACCCCTGGCGGCACGAGACCATCGCCGAGCACCTGGCGACGAACGCCGGCGACCGCAAGGAAGTCGTGGAGACCATCCTCGCCACGCTGCGGCGCAGAATGGACGAACTGGGTATTTCCTGCCGGGTCAGCGGGCGGCAGATCGCCCCGTACAGCATCTACAAGCGCATGTTGCGCAAGGAGCTGTCGTTCAACGAGCTGACGAATTTCTACGCCTTCCGCATCGTGACGCGCACCGAGGCGCAGTGCTACCTGGCGCTGGGCGCGGTCCACAACCTGTACCAGCCGAAGCCGGGAGGATTCAAGGACTACATCGCCCTGCCGAAGGCGAACGGCTACCAGTCGCTGCATACCATGCTCAACAGCCCGTACGGCATGCCGATCCAGATCCAGATCCGCACCGAGGAAATGGACCTGATGGCCAGCAAGGGCGCCGCGGCTCATTGGCAGAGCAAGGACTTGCCGGGCCCGGGCGTGGAACCGCGGGGTTCGGCCGAAGTACGCGCTCGCGAGTGGCTGATGCGGCTGATGGACGTACAACGCCACACCGGCGACTCGCTCGAGTTCCTCGACCACGCCAAGTCCGACCTGTTCCCCGACGAGATCTTCGTGTTCACGCCCAAGGGCAAGATCATCGACCTGCGGCAGAACTCGACGGCGCTGGACTTCGCTTATTCCATCCACACCGACGTCGGCAACCACACGACGCGCGCCCTGGTCGACGGCGTCGAGGTGCCGCTGTCGACCCGGCTCGAGAACGGCCAGACCGTGGTCATCGATACCGACCCCGAAGCGCAGCCGCGTCCGGAATGGCTCGAATTCACCGCCACCGCGCGGGCTCGCTCAGCCATCCGCCACTACCTGAAGAGCCTCGGCCAGGAAGACACCGTGGCGCTGGGCATGCGCTTGCTGGAGAAAGCCCTTGGCGCCCGGGGCTGCTCGATCGAGCAGATTCCGGAAAAGCGCTGGAAGCGGTACCTGAAGAGGAACAACTACGGCGAGCATGACGACGTGTACCGCGATCTCGCGCTGGGCCGCACGCTGGCCCAGATCGTGGCGGCCAAGCTGACGCCCGACGCCGGCTTCCTGCCGGGCGCCCGCAGCAGTGGCGAGGCGCTGACCATCGCCGGTTCCGAGGGCAACGCGCTGAGTTTCGGCGCCTGCTGTACACCGGTTCCGGGCGACAGCATCATGGCCTACGTTTCCGCCGACCACGGCCTCGTGGTGCACCGGGTGAATTGCGCCAACGTGCGCGAGTTCCGCAAGCATCCCGATCGTTGCGTCGCGGTCAGCTGGGCGCCGATCACCCAGGGCATGTTCCCGGTTTCGATCCGCATCGACGCGCGCAACACGCCCGGCGTGCTCGCCAGCATCTCCACCAGCATCGGCCAGGCGGGCAGTAATATCGAGACCGTCTCGCAACCCGAATCCAACCCTGAGGTTTCCACGCTGCTGTTCACCATCAGCGTGCACGACCGCGACCAAATGGCGACTGTGCTGCGGCGGCTGCGACGCAATCCGAACGTGCTGCGGGTGCACCGGGTCATTTGAGTAACCGTTTTTCCAGGCAGGCATCGTCATGAGCAAAACCCCAATCCACACTTCGGACGCCCCCGCGGCGATCGGTCCGTATTCGCAGGCCGTCCGGCACGGCGATCTCGTGTTCCTTTCCGGCCAGATTCCGCTGGACCCGGAAACCATGCAGATCGTCGAGGGCGGTATCGAGGCGCAGGCCGACCGCATGTTCCGCAACCTCCGTGCGGTATGCCGGGCGGCCGGCAGCGATCTCTCCGGCATCGTCAAGCTGAACCTGTACCTGGCCGACATGGGCGACTTCCCGTTGGTCAACGAGGTAATGAAGCGCTACTTCGAAGAACCCTACCCGGCTCGGGCCGCGGTGGGCGTCGCGGCGCTGCCCCTGGGCGCGGGCGTGGAGGCGGAAGCGGTTCTTGGACTCTGAGCTGCGTTCCTTCCACGGCGTCGGCCCCCGGCTGGAAGAGACGCTGGCCGAGCAAGGGATCCACTCCGCACAGGACCTGCTCTTCCACCTGCCCGCCCGCTACGAGGACCGCACCCGCGTTCATCCCATCGGCGGGCTCTACCCCGGCGCGACCATCCAGATCGAGGGTGAAGTGGAGCACTCGGCCATCGTGCGGGGCCGGCGGGCGATGCTGGTGGTCATCCTGGCCGACGGCACCGGCCTGATCACGCTGCGCTTTTTCCATTTCCGCCAGGCCCAGGCGCGCCAATTGTCGCGCGGCACCCGGCTACGCTGCTACGGCGAAGTGCGCGGCGGCTTCCGCGGCCTGGAGATGATCCACCCGAGCTATCGGCGCATCCTGAGCACCGACGACGAGAAGCTTTCCGATCGGCTCACGCCGGTCTACCCCGCCCTCGGAAAAATCGGCCAGGCGACCTGGATCAAGCTGACCGACCAGGCGCTGGAACTGCTGCAGCGGGGCGCGTTGCCGCTGGAGGAACTGCTCCCTGCCGGCCTGGTCGGGCGCGCCGACATGCCTTCGCTTTCGGATGCCCTGATTTACATCCACCGGCCGCCGGCCGGCGCCGACGTGGCCGCGCTGGTCGAACGGCGGCACCCCGCGCAACAGCGCCTGGCCATGGAGGAACTGCTGGCGCACAACCTCAGCATGCAGCAACTCCACCGGCGGCAGCGCGCCCAGAACGCCTTCGCGATGAAGCGATCGACGGAACTGGAATCGGCGTTCCGCGACCGCCTGCCGTTCCGCTGCACCGGCGCTCAGGACCGCGTGATCGCGGAGATCCACCGCGACCTCGCCTTCGGGCACCCGATGCAACGCCTGGTGCAGGGCGACGTCGGCTCGGGGAAAACCGTGGTCGCCGCCATGGCCGCGCTGAGGGCCATCGGCAACGACTTCCAGGTGGCGCTGATGGCGCCCACGGAATTGCTGGCCGAACAGCACCTGCGCAGTTTCGGCGCATGGATGGAACCCCTGGGCATCGAGCCCGTCTGGCTCAGCAGCAAGGTCACGGGCCGCAAGCGGCAATCCGCTCTGGACGCCATCGCATCCGGCGCGCCGCTGGCCATCGGCACCCACGCGCTGATGCAGGAAGGCGTCACCTTCGCCCGCCTGGGCCTGGCCATCGTCGACGAGCAGCACCGTTTCGGCGTGCACCAGCGCCTCGCCCTGATGGACAAGGCCGGAAGCGACACGATTCACGCGCACCAGTTGATCATGACCGCCACGCCGATCCCCCGGACGCTGGCGATGACGGCCTACGCCGGTCTCGAAACCTCGGTCATCGACGAACTGCCGCCCGGCCGCAAGCCGGTGACTACCGTGGCCCTTTCCGGCGAGCGGCGCGAAGAGGTCATGGACCGGGTCGAGGCCGCCTGTGGCGATGGACGCCAGGCTTACTGGGTGTGCACGCTGATCGAGGAATCCGACGCGGTCCAGGCCCAGGCCGCGGAGGACGTTGCGCGCGAATTGCAGGACCGCCTGCGGGGCGTGCGCGTGGACCTGGTGCACGGCCGCATGAAGCCGGCCGAGAAACAGGCTTCGATGGAACGCTTCAAGAACGGCGAGATACAGCTGCTGGTCGCCACCACCGTGATCGAGGTCGGCGTCGACGTGCCCAACGCCTCTTTGATGATCATCGAGAACGCCGAACGGCTGGGCCTGGCCCAGTTGCACCAGCTGCGCGGCCGGGTCGGCCGCGGCAGCGAGCAGTCGTCCTGCGTGCTGCTCTACAGCCCCCCGCTCGGCCCGCTGGCGCGCGAGCGGCTCAATATCCTGCGCGAGACCAACGACGGCTTCCGTATCGCCGAGAAGGACCTCGAACTGCGCGGCCCCGGAGAAGTGCTGGGTACCCGGCAAACCGGCTTGCTGCAGTTCCGCGTGGCCGACCTGGCCCGCGACGAGGGTCTGCTGGACCGCATTCCCGCCGTGGCCGAACGCCTGCTCGGCGACAGCCCCGAGCGCGTTGAGAAACTGATCCAGCGATGGATCGGCGACGCTGACCGCTTCGCGGCGGTGTAGGAGGCGCGTCAGCGGCGACCAGCGGCGGCGTCCTTCGAAACCCGGCCGCGCTACCGTATACCCCCTTCCAGGGAACGCTCGCGCAGGGCGTATATCCCTGGAAGGGGGTATACGGCATCACGGCCTCGAGTCAGAGCGAGATCGTCAGGATTTGGCTCGGAGCCACCCGTGCCGGCCATCCGGGTTGGCGAACATAAAGCGAAAGCGCCGAGTGTCGGGACCGCGTAGGGGTCGATTGGGCAGGACGCCCAATCGAGGCAAGACAGCACAGGATGTGCTGTTTGCCGGCCCCGTGGGCGGGCCGGATGCGAGGGCAGCCCGCAGGGCCGCTGAGCAGAGAGTCAAAGCGGATGGACGGTGCGGGTGGCGGGGTAACGTGCGGAGATCGGTCGCGGGCAAGCCCGCTCTTACAACAGAC
>Ga0180435_10002041_pt1 | contig 20753 bp, 12 predicted proteins | sample SS_ome_3_FD_132467 | JGI IMG/M metagenome (GOLD analysis project Ga0180435, IMG submission 132467) | Hypersaline lake sediment archaeal communities from the Salton Sea, California, USA - SS_3_S_1 metaG | ecosystem: Environmental > Aquatic > Non-marine Saline and Alkaline > Hypersaline >...
CCCGGGCCAGGCTGGCGAACAGCCGCTTGGCCACCTCGAGGCCCCGGCTGAAATCGGCGCGCTCGTCCTCGGCGAGGATCATCGAGATCGCCTCGCGAAAATGGCTCACCCGGGCACGGGCCTTGGCGGAGTAGAAGGCGAGAAAAATCAGGCCGTCGGGAGTCAGTTGTTCCGCCAGGTGCCGCAGGCCGGTGAGCGGATCGGAAAGGTGGTGCACCACGCCCTCGCTGGCGATGTAGTCGAAAGGCCCCTCGCCGGCCAGGGCCCCGGGGTCCATGAGGTCCACCTGGCGGAACCGGGCATTGGCCACCCCGCGCTTGCCGGCACGCGATTCAGCAAGGAAGACCGACTTCTCGCTGAGGTCCACACCAAGGATCTCCACCCCGGGGTTGCGCACCGCGTAGCGGTAGGTGCTGTTGCCGGTGCCGCAGCCGGCATCGAGCATTCGGCAGCCCTCGAAGCGCTTGAACAGCGGATGGCAGATGTAGAAGTTGTACTCCAGCCGGTGCATCGGGCCCATCGCCGCCAGTTCCGCTTCGCCGGGGATCTCGGGCATCTCGAAATTGGGCAGCGGAAACTCGGTGTACATCTGCTGCACGCGCCTGGTGATCTCGTCCATGTCTGGTTCCTGCTCCTGCTCGGGCGCCACGGCACGGGCCGGGCCACCGCCTGGTTCACGATTTCCTGCTGCGCCGAAAGGGCATTCTACCCCGAACGGTCGGCCAGGCTGAAGAGGTCGTGGAAGAAAGACGGGTGAGACTTTCCAACACAGTCCGGGTTGCGGAGTGCCATCCCCGGCAGCCGCAGCCCGGCCACAGCGAAACTCATGGCCAGCCGGTGGTCCTCGTGAGGGTCGATGGCGGCGGGCACGAGGGTTTCGCCGCCATCCCCCTCGATGACCAGGCCGTCGCCGGTCACCGCGACCCGCCCCCCCAGCCGGCGCAGTTCGGCGGCAAGGTCTTCCAGGCGGTCCGACTCCTTGCCCCGCAGGTGCGCCACCCCGGAAATCCGTGTCGTGCCCCGGGCGAAGAGGGCGGTCACCGCCAGGGTCGGCACCAGGTCGGGCATCCCGTTCATGGACAGCTCCAGCGGACGGAGCGCCCCGCGGCTGCCCCGCACGACGATGCGGTCCTGTTCACGATCCACGGCACAGCCCATCCGCTCGAGCAGGCCGGCAAAACCGGTGTCACCCTGAATGGTGGAGTCCTCGTTGAGGGGACCGCAGCTCACCGTGCCGCCGCAGACCGCTGCCGCGGCGAAAAAATAGGATGCAGCGGTGGCGTCTCCCTCCACGGCCATGTCACACGCCCGGTAGTCTCCGCCGGCCGGGACCCGGAACCGGGCATCCCCGTCCCGCTGCACCGCCACCCCGAAACGGGCCATCATCGCGCAGGTCATCTCCAGGTAGGGCCGGGAAACCGTGCGCCCCCCCGCAAGGGTGAGGTCCAGCCCCTGCCGGAATCGCGGGGCGGCCAGCAGCAGGGCGCTGGCGAACTGGCTGCTCAGGGCGGCGTCCAGCTGCACCGGGCCGCCCTCAACCCCGGACGCCTGCACGGTGAGGGGCAGGGACCGGCCCTGGACCTCGGCGGCGGCGCTCACCCCGATGGCCTTGAGCGCCTGCACCAGGGGGCGCATGGGCCGGCGGCTGAGCCGCGGTGAACCCACGAGACGGTACTCGCCATCCCCCAGGGCCAGCAACGGCAGCAGGAAGCGGGCGGTGGTGCCGGAGGCCCCGGCGTGGAGAGGCTCCGACGCCGGCCCGGGACGTGCTCCCCAGCCGCTTACCGCCACGCCCTGGCCCTCGAACCGGACGCCGGCCCCGAGGCGCGCCAACGCATCGGCCGTGCGCCGGCAGTCCTCGGCCGGGGACGCATTGACCAGCCGGGAGGTTCCCCCGGCCAGGGCACCGAGCACCAGGCCGCGGTGCGTCATACTCTTCGAACCGGGAAGTTGCACGTGGCCATGTACCCCTTCCCGCGGCGCCGGGGGAACAGCCAGGTTCGCGGCGGTCCATGTCATTGCCCCGGGCCTCCCGCCATGGCCCGCAGCATATCGAGCATGGCCCCGAACGGCGCCCTGCGGCCGGTGAAGAGGCGGAACTGCCGTTCGGCCTGGCAGGCGAGCATCTGCAAGCCGTCCAGGATCGGGCAGCCCAGTCGGGCCCCGGCGGCGAGCAGCGGGGACAGCGGTGGATGATAGTTGAGATCGAAGATGGCCGTGCCGCCGTCATTGAGTCTGAAAGGGGGTGCACCGCTGTCGATACTGCCGGGGGCGGAGGCGGCATTGATCACCAGGTCGAAACGCTCCCCGGTGAAGCGGTCCAGCCCGCCGCCCTCGCCGCCCCACTCGGCGGCAAGGTCACGGGCCCGCCGGGCCGTGCGGTTGGCCACGGCCATGCCCATTCCCAGTTCATCAAGGGCCAGCGCCGCGGCGCGGGCGCCTCCACCGGCACCAAGGACCAGTGCCCGCCGCCCGGACAGGTCTCGGCCCAGCTTCGCACGTATCGTTTCCCGGATGCCGTGGGCATCGGTGTTGAATCCCCGCAGGCGACCGTCGGCACGGCGGACCACGGTGTTCACCGCCCCGGCACGCCCGGCCCGGGGCGACAGCTCGTCGATGAAGGGCAGCACCGCCATCTTGTACGGGGCGGTGACACTGAGCCCGGCAAGGCGGAAGGGCAACCGGCCCGAGGCCAGTCGCTCCAGCAGCCGGGGCAGGTCATCGGGGACGGCGGCCAGGGGCAGGTAGCAGCGGTCCATGCCCAGCAATCGGTAGACGTGATTGTGAATCAGCGGCGAGAGCGATGCGCTGACCCGGGACCCGAGGACCCCGCTGAAGCAGGTGTCGTCACCCAGTTCGCCGGCGCGGTAGAGGGTGGACAGTTCATCCACAGCCAGCTGCCCAGGGGCCACCGGCGTGCTGTGCGAGAAGGCGGCATAGACCAGGGAAGCACCGCAGGCAAAAGCGAGGATCCGGGTGAAAATGCCCGCCTCCCCCATGCAGAAAGCGCTGAGCACCGGATCCCCCGGTCCGAGCCCTGCGGAAAGGTTTCGCAGCCCCTCGAGGAACAGGACCCCGTCCGATATCGATGCCGCCGTGGGCACCAGCTTGACCGCATAGGGACCGCGGGCGGCCAGCTCACGGTAGGCCGCCTCCAGCCCCCCGCTGAACAGGCCCGTGGTGTCGTGGCGGGAAAAGATGAAGCGTGTATCGCGGGGCCAGCCGGGCCGGCGAGCCAGGTCGAGCGCGTCGTGCTCCAGGTCCACCAGGCCGGCGCCGGCCACCGCGGCCCGCTGGAGCAGGGAGAACCGTTCCTCTTCGCTGCCGCGAAATCGGCCGCCGGCGGACGCCCGGCGACAGGCGGCCACCACCGGCCGCGGCCAGCCGGTGACCAGATCTTCCAGCCGGCCGGGCTCATCCAGCAGGTCTATCCGTATCTCGACCAGGTCGGCCCGGGTGGGAACCGAGCGGCGCAGGGCCCCCATCCCGGGCAGCGCCCCGCCGGGCAGACTGGCACAGATGGCGCGTTTGCCGGTCAGGGGAAAGGGCATCTCCGCTTCCTTCAATCAACCGCCGGTCCGTTCGAGCCACGGAACTGCTCTTCGTGGAGCCGACGGAAGATGCCGTCGGCGGCGAGCAGTTCGCCGTAGGTTCCAGATTGCACCAACCGCCCCTGGTCCAGCACCAGCACCAGGTCGGCCTGCTGAACGGTGGACAGGCGGTGGGCGATGATGAACGCCGTGCGGTCGGCCATCAGCTTGCCCAGGGCCAGCTGGATATAGCGCTCGGACTGGGAGTCGAGGGAAGAGGTGGCCTCGTCGAGAATGAGGATTGGCGGGTTCTTGAGGATGGCCCGGGCGATGGCGATCCGCTGGCGCTGGCCGCCGGAGAGGCTCACCCCCCGCTCCCCCGCCACCGTATCGTATCCCTCGGGCAGCGCCTCGATGTAGTCGTGGATGTAGGCCGCCCGGGTGGCGGCGGTGACCTCCGCCAGGCCCACGTCCCGGCCGAAGCGAATATTCTCCAGCAGGGAATCGTTGAAGAGGAACGTCTCCTGGTCCACGATGCCGATGTTGCGGCGCAGCGAGCCGAGCGTAAACGCCCGCAGATCACGGCCGTCGATCTCCACCCGCCCCGACTTGGGATCGTAGAACCGGCAGAGCAGGTTGACCATCGTCGACTTGCCGGCACCCGAAGGTCCCACCAGGGCCACGGTCTCGCCCCGGCCCACGGTGAAGGAAATGTCCCGGAGCACCAGGCCGCCTTCATCGCTGTAGCCGAAGTTCAGGTCGCGGAACGCGATCGCCCGCTGCACCCCCTCGAACTCGACGGCGTCCCGGCGCTCGGTGACTTCCGGCTTCCGGTCGAGCAGCTCGAAGATCCGGTCGAAAGCGGCCAGGGCCCCCTGGATCTGGACGTTGATCTGGATCAGGCTGGTCATCGGCCCGATGAACATCATCAACAGCACGAAAAAGGCGAAGACGCTGCCCCAGTCCATCAGTCCCTGGCTCTGGAGCCGCGCCCCGTACCAGAGGATGCCGGCGGTGCCGGCGGTGACCACCAGCGCCGCCACCTGGCCCTGGAGCGAGCCGAGCATCACCGCCCTCACACCCAGGGAGACCAGTTGCCGGGCCAATCCGCGGAAGCCCTTCTTCCGCCGCTCCTCCCCGGTGAAGGACTGCACCACCCGTATGCCGGCAAATGACTCCTGGAGGTAGGAGGAGACCTCGGCCATCTTTTCCATGCCCAACCGGCTCACCCGGCGGATGCGGAAATTGAACAGCCGCACATTGAGGATCATCGGCGGCAGGATCAGCATCGAGAAGAGGGTGAGTCGCCAGTTCATGTGCAGCAGGGCCCAGAAGAAGACGACGACGGCAAAGATGTTGGTGATGAAACCGAGAAAAGTGGAGGTGAGCATGCTCTGGATCGTGCCCACGTCATTGAGGATCCGCGACATCAGCTCACCGGTCTCCCGGCGGTGGTAGAACTTCAGCGACAGCTGCTGCAGGTGGTCGAAGAGCTGCTGGCGCACGTCGAAAATGAGCATCGCCCCTACCTTGCCGAAGAGGTAGGCCTGGAGCAGGGAAAGCCCGGCGCGGACCAGGGCGACAAAGACCATGCTGCCGATGAGCAGCGTGATCATCAGCGACGTGTCGCCGGAGGAGATGATCCCGTTGAGCACCTCGCCACCGAGCCAGGGCGGCAATTTGGAAAGCGCCTCGCCCTCCCCGGTCAGCACGTTTACGAAGTCGGCGGAAACGGCCACCGGCAGCAGGGAGAGCAGGATGCCGGCCAGCATGCAGGCGAGCATCAGGGACATACGACCCTTGTAGGGCATGGCGTAGCTGAAAATGCGGACGAGCTTGCTCATTGGCACATGGTATGCAACACGAAATGGCGGGTCAAGGTGTCTGGATGTATACTCGCCCCATGGAGGAACCGACAATGAACGAATACAGAGACCTCCCCGACGTCTCCGGCGCCGACCTGGTGATTCGCAACGCCTCCCAGTTGCTCACCGTTCCAGCGGATTTACCTCACCGGGCCCCTGCCGAGGAACGACTGGGCCTGGTGGAGAAAGGCGCACTGGTCATCGCCGGTGAAATCGTGACCTGGACCGGCCCGTCCGATGCCCTGCCCCCGGGCCCGCCACCCGGCTTCGCCGGCGAGTGGCTCGATGCCGGCAACAGGGTGGTGATCCCCGGTCTCGTGGACTGCCACACCCACCTGGTTCATGGCGGGTCGCGCGAGCGGGAATTCGAATGGCGCATCCAGGGCCGCAGCTACGCCGAAATCGCCCGCGAGGGCGGTGGCATCCTCAGCACGGTGGCCGCCACCCGCGCGGCTTCGGCGGCCGACCTGGCGCAGAGCGGCCTGCGCCGGCTCGACGAGTGCCTGCGCCAGGGGGTGACCACCGTGGAGGTGAAAAGCGGTTACGGGTTGGAGACCGCCACCGAGATCAAGATGCTCGAGGTGGCCCAGGCGATCGGCGAGCGCCACCCGGTGGACGTGGTGACCACGTTTCTCGGCGCCCACGAGGTCCCGTCGGAGCATCGCGTGGCGGGCGGAAAGGAACGCTATCTGGAACAGGTCATCGAGGAGATGATCCCCGAAGTGGGGCGGCGCAAGCTGGCCTCGTTCTGCGACGTCTTCTGCGAGACCGGGGTCTACACCCGCAATGAAGCGGAACGGGTGCTGCGCGCCGGCATGGACCACGGCCTCAGGCCCCGGGTCCACGCCGACCAGCTGTCAAATACCGACGGCGCCGGCCTTGCCGCCGAGCTCGCCGCGGTCTCCGCGGACCACCTGGAATACACCGGCGAAACGGGCATGGCGCGGATGGCCGAGGCCGGGGTGGTGGCGGTCCTGCTTCCCGGATGTGTCTTCTTCCTCGGCAAGGGCCCCTGGCCCGAGGCGCGGCGCATGATCGACATGGGCCTGGAAGTGGCCCTGGCCACGGACTTCAATCCCGGGTCCTGCATGACCCAGTCACTGCCCCTGGTGATGACCATGGCCTGCACGATGATGCGCATGACCCCGGCCGAAGCCCTGCTCGGCGCCACCCGCTACGCGGCGCGGGCCCTCGGTCTGGGCGGGACACGCGGCTGCCTCGTTCCCGGGGCGGCGGGCGATGCGGTGATTCTCGACACGGGGGACTACCGCAACCTCTGTTACCACTTCGGCCGTAACCACGCGGACACGGTGGTCAAGAACGGTACCGTGGTGCTGCGCCGCGGGGCCGTGACCCGCCACTGAGACAGCAGGACCTACTGCTGCGGGTACTGGGGCTCTTCGGGAAGCTCGTAGCGCTCCCCCTCTTCGGCCCACCAGGTGCGCCAACGCTCCGCGGCGGCGTCCTTCTCCGCATCGCTGCCGCGGATCGACCAGTCGAACGAGGTCCCGGTGGCCATTTTCAGCGCTTCCACCGCCGCATCCCGCACGCCCTGGGTCCGGTCGCCGGTACCCGAATAGAACGTGGAGCCGACCATGAAGTCACGGACGAGGATCGAGGGAACGCCGATACCGGCCTCATCATCCAGCGCGCCGAGGAGCGGTTCGATGACCCGCTTCCCGCCGATCTCGCCGAGCATACGCGCGGTTTCCGCCCGCTCGTCGGGGTTCGGGGACTCGAGGCCCTGGAGAATACCGTTGAGCACCTCGTCGTCGCCCAACCTGGCCAGGGAGATCTTCGCCGCGTAGGCGATCCAGAAGTCCCCCTCGTTCATCTGTTTGCGCAGCGCGGCCCGTGCCGCGGCACCGTCGATCTTGCCCAGGGCCTCCATGGTCGCCATCTTCATGTCCAGCCCGCCGCTCTCCAGCAGCCCGGCCAGCCGCTCCACCGATGCTTCATCGCCCAGTTCGCCCAGCGTCATCACCGCGGCCACGCGGACGTTCGCGTCGGCCGACGTCTCCAGTTCCTGACGGATCCGGGGCAGTATCGAACGGTCGCCCAGCACGCCCAGGACCTGTATCGCCGTACTCTTCACCGCCGTGTTCTCGCTGTCCAGCAGGGGCAGTACGTGCTTCGCCGCTTGCGGCGTCTTCATTTCCGCCAGCAGGGTGAGCACCGAGATCTGCAGGTTCATGTCTTCCGATTCGAGCAGCGGGTAGAGCGCCTCCAGGGAGGCGGGATCGGAGAGCAGGCTCATGGCGTAAATCGCGGCATTGGCCACCTGCGGGTTGTCGTCCTCGAGCCAGGGGGCGAGTTTCTTCCACAGGTCGGGCTGGGGCAGGTTGCCCAGGGAGAGCAGGAGGTTCATCTTCGTCTGGTCGTCCCCGGTATTCTCCAGCATCTCCAGCAGGTAGGGATTGACCGACGAATCGCCAAAGCGGCCCAGCGCACCGATCAGCGCCGACTGCAGCTCGGGCCCCGAATCCTCGGCCGTAAGCAGGTCGATCAGGTCGGGAAGCGCCCCGGTGTCGCCGATCTGCACCAGGGCCTCGATGACCACCGGACGGAATTTCGCATCGCCCTTGTGCAGCGTCTCGAGCAGCAGGGCCACCGAGCCGGAGTCCTCGAGCGCGCCGAGGGAGCGGATCACCTGGCTTTTCAACTTGTCGCCGCCTTGATCATACATCTCCCTCAGCAACTGCACCGCTTCGCTGCCGCCGATGGTCCCCAGTGCGGCGGCGACCTGGGTTCTCAGGTCCTCCGGGGCATCCTTGTCAAAGCGCTGCAGCAGCGCCACCGCCTGGTCGCCTTTCAGCTGACCCAGGGTGCGCACCACGTCCGGACGGGCCCGGGAGGAAAGCTCCGGCCAGGCCGCTTCCAGCAGCCTGAGCACTTCGTCGCGGTCGAACTTGCGCAGCACGGACATGGCGTAGCGCCTGACCTGGGCGTCGCGGTCATCGATCAGCGGCCGAATCCGCTCCAGGGATGCCGGGTCTCCGAGCTGGCCCAGCACATAGAGGGCCGAAATGCGGACGTTCCGCTCACCAGGCCCCAGCAGCTCCTCGAGGAGACCGCGGGCCGGCGACGCACCAAGGCGGTCGATCGATTCGATGGCCGCCACCTTGATGTCGGTTGAGACGTCCCCGCGAATGATCGTCTCCAGTTCGGCGATCAGGCCCGGGTTTTCCAGCCAGCCGAGACAGAGCACCGCCATCAGCCGCCGTTCCTCGTCGGCGTCACCGGTGAGGACCAGCAGGTCCTCTTCCGCTTCCGACAGACTGCGTGCCGCGGCCACGGCCATGGCCGCCAGGCGACGCTTGTGGTCGGCCTGAGCATCGAGGATCGTCGGTCCGAGCTGCTCGTAGAGCCCGTCGGTGGGAAGAACCTTGATCTCCTTGATCAGCTTCTCCCGCACCTCCCAGTTCTTCTGCACCAGCCGGTCAAGGACATCTTCGATCCCGGGGGCTCCCGGTCCGGTCCCGTCTGCGGCGCTGGCCGGGGGAACGGACAGCGACAGGACGGCCAGTGCGAGGAGCAAGACAACCCCGCAGCGAATCAGCGGGCTGATCAGGGACGTGACGGACAGATCGGTTTTCATGGACAACACCTCTGGCGACGGGGCCGGGCTTCAGGGCGCCGGATACCGATTAACATACTGATTAATTTCAAGATGGGCGATTATAAGGAGTCGCTGTGACCGAGTCAAGAACCGAATGTACGCCTCCCCCCCCAGATCCGCCTGCCGGGGGAAGGTTTGACGATATCGCCGAGTATTCGCTATATTGACCAGGTGCTGCCGCTTATTGCTTGTTTCCGGCACGTTCCTACACTCACATATGGACAGCGACATGCCGACGGACGAATCGCCGAAGCCGCCTGCCTCCGGCACCTGCGAACTCTCCGGTGAGGAGCGGGCGGACACCCGGGTGCTGGTGGTGGACGACGACACCATGATCCGCCAGCTGCTCCAGGAAGCCCTGACCATGGAGGGCTTCCAGGTATCCACGGAACCGGGCGGCGCCGAAGCGCTGAAAACCCTGGCCAAGAGCTCCTTCGATGTGATCATCACCGACCTCTCCATGCCGGGGATGAACGGGCTCGAGCTGATACGCCGCACCAACGAAGACCATCCCCACGTTCCCAAAATCATCATCACCGGCGCCGGCACCATCGAGGATGCCATCGAGGCCATCCGTATCGGCGCATACGACTACATCCGCAAGCCGCTGAACCTCGGCGAGCTGTGGATCGTGCTCGGCCGGGCCGTGAGAAACCGCCGGCTGGTGCTCTCCAACCAGAAGTTTCAGCGGCAGCTCCAGGAGAGCAACCAGCGGCTGGAGCAGCGGGTCAGGGAACGGACGGAAGAGCTGATGCGCATGATGCAGATCAAGGACAACTTCCTCTCCCACCTGAGTCACGAGATCCTCACGCCGCTGGCACCACTCAAGGGCTATCTCTCGATCATGCGGCAGTGCCTGGACGACCCGGATGCACTTGACGAAAGTCTCGACGCTGCCGGGAAGGAAGCCTCGAGGCTGCAGACCCTGCTCGAAGGGCTCCTCGAACTGTCCCAGCTGGTCACCGGCAAAGCCGAAATGGCCGGCATTCCCACCGACCTCAACGCCTGCGTGGCCGGGGCGGCGGAGACCGCCGGAGAGGCAGCGGCGAAAAAAGGCGTGCGGATCACCACTCGCCTGGAACCGGACCTTCCCCTCTTCCTCGCTGACCCGGCCAAGATGGACAAGATCGTGGCCAACCTGCTGGGCAACGCGATCAAGTTCTCCAAGGATGGCGGCCGGGTGACCCTGATCACCAGCCGCGGGAACAATGAGGTCTGCCTCCAGGTCCGGGATTCCGGGATCGGAATTCCCGAAAGCGAGCAGCCCTATATATTCGAGGCGTTTCACCAGATCGACGGTTCGATGCGACGTCGCCATGGCGGCATCGGCATCGGCCTTTCCCTGGTCAAGCAACTGGTCGAACTTCACGGTGGCCGCATCGCGCTCGAAAGCAGCCCCGGAGAGGAAACCACCTTCACCGTCCGGATTCCAATGATCGGGAATTGACCAGGAGAAACAGATCTGCTCTAATTCCTAACAAGGCATACCGGGAGAAAATCGTTTCCCACAAGGGGGAGAAAACTTCTCACTGTTGCTGAATTTTCCGGATCCAGTACCGGGACATGCCCCCCCCCGACCGGATTCATTAATTCTAAAGATTTTAAAATGAGTTACTTGTAATGCGGCGGCACCATCAGATAACGGCAGTCTCCTTCTATGGCAGTTGTACCCCCGATGGTACGGTATTTGCTAATAGAATGATCATTGGTTTTTGCGTACGGGGTCCGGGTGGTTCGGGCCTCCTTCCGAAGGCCTGACGAGGATATGCATAAACTATTTCATCTCACGGCTTTGGCGTTGCTGATGATCCTCTTCTTCAGCGCACCGGCGATCAATGTCGAATGGACCCCGTTGGGGCCCAACGACACGCTGCACCAGCCAGACTTCTCCACAACGCCGGCAGATGCCGGCGAGGGAGCCGCGCCCGGCACCCGTTCCCTTGCCGATTCCCTGGCCCTCTTCATCGGCGGCCTGGTCATGATTTTCTCTTCGTCCTTCCTCAGGCGCCTCTCATCCTGATCGGTCCCCTTCCCCCGCCACCGCATGGCCTTCCATGGCCGACGCCCGTCCGCGGGCTTGACGGCGGCATAGCCCTGTCTCTATATTATTCAGTGAGTTGTGCAAGCGTCCCGCCCAAAACAGCTATGATCAGCTCCCCATTCGGCCTGCGGCCTTTCGTGCGGCGAGTGGAGGGGTTTCAGCGTCGAGGTGAACTTGTCCACTGACCTGATCAGCCGGTATATCGTCGATAGCCCGCCCGAAGTGACGCCGAACATCGCCGCCGGACGGCTGGACGAGATCAACGTCCTGCTCCGGGCCGGCCAGGTTCAGTGCCTTGACTCCGCCCCGGAGCAGGCCATCGAGACCCTGCTGACGATGGCACGGGATATACGGGATTACGACGGCGCGCTGCTCTACCTGGTCCACCCCGAACGCCGTGAACTGCTGGCCGCGTTCAGCAAGGGGTTCGAGGACCTGCCCCGTCCCGAGGAGGCACTTACCGCTGGAAACAGTTTCCTCCTCTGGACACTGGACCATGACGCCTCATTCCTCGTGCCCACGCAGGACGGTGACGAAGAAACGGCGAAGACGCTCAAGCGCTTCGGCAGCCGCTCCTTCCTTTCCGTACCATGCCATGCCGGAAACCGCGTGGTGGGCGCCCTGCAGCTGTTCAGCCGCCAGGCGGGCTTTTTCCATCCCGATGACGTGCGGCTGTTCCTCATCCTCTGCGGGCATGCGGAAAAGGCCGTGGAGGCCCTGCTCGGCTCCCGGGATACCGTCGATGCCGAAGGGTCGCGATCCTGGCAGCGGATGGAGCACGAATACCTGACCCGCGAGCTGAAACGCGAACACGGGCGGTCCCGGCGTTCCGGCCACCCCGTTTCACTGCTGCTCACATCGCTGATGCCGCCGGAAGAGGTGAATCCGGCATTCAACCACCACGAGATGGAGAGCCTGATGCGGCAGTTCGCCCGGCAGCTCAACGGCAAACTGAGGCCTGGTGACCTGGTGGCCCGCTACGGCACCGGCGAGATGGTGGTGCTCCTCCCGGAAACCAGCGCCACGCACGCCCGCCGTGTGGCCCGCCGTCTGCGTCGCACCATTCGCCACGAACTGGCGGTGGGTGATCCGCCGGTGCGGCCGCTGCTCACATCGGTGAGCATGCCCCTGCCGGCCAACGGCAGCCAACCGGAACTCTCCGTGGTGGAGCAATTGCGCACACCCCTGCTCGAGCAGCAGCGGCGCCTCATGGGCAGCCCCACCGGCCCCCTCCAACCGCGGCCGCCGGACCCGCCGTCACGGCTCTTCCAGGAGCAGCGCCACCTCTTTCGGCCTGACCTGGAGAAAATGCAGCTGGCGGCCAACGCCTCGTTCAGCGTCGACCGCCTGCTCGACCTGCTGCTGCTGGTGGGCATGGAGAGCCTGGGTGCCGAACGGGGTTCGCTGGTGCTGCAGACCCGCCAGGGCCCGCGGCGCAACCTGGTGAAGATCCAGGCTTCACGCGGCCTGAACCTCACCGAGGACCCGTCGGAGATGGACCTCTCCCCGCAAGATGGTCTGCTGGGGCACATTTTCGAAGAGAAGCTGCCCCTGTTCACCGACGATGTCCGCCGGGACTTCCCCAGGCTCACCGGGCAGCCGAACCGCCACTATACCGACCGCTCCTGCCTCTGCGTCCCGGTGGTCAATCGCGGCCAGGTGCTGGGCGTCTTCAGCTACGCCAACCGCAAGAAGGGATTGCACTCCTTCGGCAAGTCCGATCTCGACCGGGTCAAGCCGCTGACCGACTCCGCCGCGGCGATCATTTCCGAGGGCCTGCGCTTCGACAGCCTGCAGCAGGACTTCATCAGCCTTGCCGCACTTTCCATGGTGCGCATGTCCGAGGTCCAGGTGCCCTGGCGCGACGGTCACGCCCAGCGGGTCTCCACCTACGCCCTGGAGATCGGCCGCCATCTCGGCCTGCCGGAAAAGGAACTGAATGCCCTTGAGCAGTCGGCGATGCTCCACGACATCGGCATGATCGGCATTCACCCCCAGGTGCTGTCCCAGGAACACCGCTTCAGCTGGCAGGACCTGGAGATCATCAAGAGCCACACGGCCCTGGGCTGGAAACTGCTCCAGTCCCTGCCCTTTGGCCGTACGGAGCGGGACGTGGTGCTGCACCACCACGAACGGATGGACGGTACCGGCTACCCCGACGGGCTCAAGGGCGCCCGAATCCCCGCCACCGCGCGCATCGTTGCCGCGGCGGACATCTTCGACGCCCTGACCTCGAGCCGGCCTCACCGACCGGCGATGACGCCGGCCGAGGCGCTGAAAGAGATCGCCGACATGGCCGGTTCGCACCTCGACCCGGAGATCACGGCTGTAATGCCGGAGATTATCCGCCATCATCTCTGAAGGGGCCAAACCCCTGTCTGAGCCCCAATGCGGCGTGATACCTCGCCTGGAAGTGATCACCTACCACAAGCGTATGCTCCGCTTCCCCCCAGGCCAGACCTGGCCCTCGAACCTCAGGCAGGGTTTTGATCCACTTCAGAAGACGGCAGCAGGACGGCTCACGAGAGGTTTTCCCTGTACCAGTCAATGGCCTTGCGCAGCCCATCCTCAAAAAAGATCCGGGGCTTGTAGCCGATGGTTTCCGCGGCCCGGGAGATGTCGGCCAGCGAGTGCTTGACGTCGCCGGCCCGCGGTGGTTGGTAATCAGCAGCCATATCGCGGCCCAGCAGCGTGCGCAGCAGGTCGAGAATCTGGTTGAGGCTGATCCGCTCACCGCAGGCAATGTTGACCACTGCCCCGCTGCAGGACGCCGCCGGCGCATGGGCGGCGAGCCAGTTGGCCTCGCAGACGTTCTCCACGTAGCAGAAATCGCGTGACTGTTCACCGTCCCCGTAGACCACCGGCTGCTCGTCACGCAACAGGCGGCTGACAAAGGCGGGGATCACGGCGGCGTAGGCCCCGGCCGGGTCCTGTCTCGGCCCGAAGACGTTGAAGTATCTCAAGCAGACGGTCTCCATGCCGAAACCGGCGGCATAGGCCCGCATGTACGATTCACAGCTCACCTTCCCCGCGGCATAGGGGCTGATGGGCAGGGGCACCATCCCTTCGTGCTTGGGCGATTCCTTCTGGTCGCCGTAGGCGCTGGAGGAGGCGGCGAAAACCACGCGCTGCACCCCGGCCGAGCGGGAGGCCTCCAGCACGTTCACCGTGCCGTTGACGTTGACCTCGTGGCTCGTCTGCGGGTCGTCCATGCTGCGGGGCACCGAGCCCAGCGCCGCCTGGTGGAAAACCGCCGCACAGCCGGAGACGGCCCGGTCCACGTCCTCCCGCACACGGATGTCGCCTTCGATGAGCGTGATGCGGTCTACGATCCCCGCCAGATTCTCCCGCTTGCCGGTGGCGAAGTTGTCGAGCACCACCACGTCTTCGCCCTGGTCGAGGATGTGCCGTGCCAGGTTGCTGCCGATAAACCCGGCGCCGCCGGTGATCAGGTAGGTTGCCATAGCCCGCTTCCCTTTCTTGTGACGTTTCCCTCAGGCGCGAACGATCTTGCGCCGGCCCCGCTTCAGGCCCACGGTGGCATTGCGGGTGTCCACCACCAGCTGCGCGTTGTCCACGATGAACTGGTAGTCGTAATCAGAGTGGTCGGTGCTGATCAATACGGCATCGTAGCGCTTGAGCATCGCCGCGCTGAGTTTTTTCGAGGTCATCTTCAGGTCGTACTCGCGCATCTTGTGTGTCTTCGGGCAGTAGGGGTCGTTGTAGTCCACCTTCGCCCCCTTCTCCCGCAACAGCTCGATCAGCTCCAGCGAGGGGCTCTCCCGCACATCGTCGATGTCTTTCTTGTAGGCCAGGCCGAGGACAAGAATTTTCGAACCGCGCAGCGCCTTTTTCCGCTCGTTGAGCGCGTCCATCACCCGGCTGATCACGTATTCCGGCATGGAGACGTTGATCTCGCCGGCCAGTTCGATGAACCGCGTGGTCATCCCGTACTGCTTGGCTTTCCAGGAGAGGTAGAAGGGATCGATGGGAATGCAGTGCCCACCCAGCCCCGGGCCGGGATAGAACGGCGTGAAGCCGAAGGGCTTTGTCGCCGAACCGGCGATAACCTCCCAGACGTCGATTCCCATGCGGTCGAAGAGGACCTTCAATTCGTTGACCAGGGCGATGTTCACGCAGCGGTAGGTATTCTCGAGGATCTTGCAGGCCTCCGCCGCCTCGCAGCTGGAGACCGGCACCACGGTGTTGATGGCGATCTCGTAGCAGGCCACCGCCGCCTTGAGTGAGGGCTTGTCGTAGCCGCCCACCACCTTGGGGATCGTCCTCGTGGAATAGTCCTTGCGACCCGGGTCCTCGCGTTCCGGCGAGAAGGCGAGGAAGAAATCGCGACCGACCTTCAAGCCCGATTCCTCGAGCAGCGGCAGCATGACCTCCCGGGTGGTGCCGGGATAGGTCGTGGACTCCAGCACCACCAGCTGGCCGCGGCGCAGGGTCTCCGCGATGGTCCTGGCGGTGGTCTCCACGTAGCTCATGTCCGGCTCGCGCATTTTGGTCAGCGGCGTGGGCACGCAGATGAGAATGCAGTCGGCCTCGGCCAGGCGGCTGAAATCGGTGGTGGCATCGAAACGCCCCTGGCTGACAATCTCCTTGACCGTGGAGGAGGGGATGTGGTCGATGTAACTCCGGCCGGCGAGCAGTTCCCTGATCTTTTTCTCGTCAACGTCGAAGCCCAGCACCCTGGCGCCGCCGGCGGAGAATTCCCGCACCAGCGGCAAGCCAACGTAGCCCAGCCCGACAACGCCGATCACGGCCTCGCGGTTTTCGATCTTTCGAACCAGCTTCTCGAGCATCTCGGTCTCCGGTTGTAAAGGTTAGTATCCGGGATCGGGAGAACCGGGGGATCTTACCCCACCCAACACGGCCCGACAATGAACTCAATCGGCACCCGGGGCCCAGCGCTCAAGCATTTCCCGAACCACCGAGGCGCCCAGCGCATCAAGGCTGTCCACCACCGGCAGGTCGCCGGGCCAGCCAGCCATCACCGATTTCAATTCGGTACACGCCGCCACGAGGACCTCGGCCCCCCTGGAGCGGAAAAACTCCGCGACATCCGCGCCGAGCGTATCATCGGCCTTCGCCGGCCCCTGGTCCACCTCGTCCCGGATCCGTTGGGCCAGCGCCTGCTGACGCCGCTCGTCGAGACAGACCACCTCGACACCACCGTGGCGCAGCCCCTCCTGGTAGAGCCCGGTGTCCACCGTTGCCGCGGTGCCCAGCAGCCCGACCTTCCGGCAGCCGGCCTGGTGAACCTCGGCCACCACGGCATCGACGATGCTCAGCACCGGAGGGGCTATTCTCGGCACGAGGTCGGGGAGCAAAAGGTGCAGCGTATTGCAGGGAATGGCGATGAAATCAACCCCGGCCGCCTCCAGGGCCTTGGCGGAGCAGACCAGCGATTCGAGGTAGCCCTCGATGCCCTGCCCGCTGCTGAGCAGCCGCTCTTCCAGGGACAGATCGATCCGCAGGCTGGCAACGAGCACCGCCGGCCGCTGGTCGAGCCCGGCCCGGCGGCAGCGCGCCATGATGTCGAGGTAGAGCTGGCTGGTGGCGGCCGGCCCGGCGCCACCGATAATCCCCGGCAGGGGCAGTTTCAAGGCCACGTGGTCTCTCCAGTAGAAGGTTGCGATGTTTCTAGAGATGAAAAAATGATACTTGAACCTGCCCCCGCGGGCAAGGCACGGGGAGGACGGGCCACGTGTGCACGTCCGCCGGCACCTGTGATACTATTGAACGGACACTGTTTCCACGATCAAGCGAACGAAACTGCCCAGCTGACAAACCACTGCCATGCCCGGTATTTTCGGAGCCGCGGCCACCGAGCCCCGGCGAAACCCAGCACGAATCGCCGAAGCGATGGCCCACCGGTTGGCCCACCAGCCATGGTATGGCCGTCTGCTCCACCGGCACCGCGGTACGGTGTTCGGCGCGATGAGCGCCAGCCCGTGGTTTTCCGTGGAACACCGCCTGGCCCACCGCCCCGAGGCACGCCTGGTGGTGGAGGGGACGGCCTTCACTATCGACGGCGTCCCGCTCCCTGACGACACGCCGGGGCTGGCCTCGCGCCTCCTCGACCTCTACCTCGATTCACCTGACCGCTTCCCCACACGCCTCGGGGGGCACTTCAACCTGGCAGTTGAGGACTTTCGGTCGGCATCATTCCAACTGATCAACGACCGGCTCGGCTTCGCCCACCTCTACTGGTACGCCGATGACGATGTTTTCCTCTTCGCCCCGGAGCTGAAGGCATTCCTTTGCTGGCGAGGATTCGACCCTGAGCTGGACGAGGGGGCCTTCGGCTCGATGCTGGCTGGCCAATGCCCCGTGGGCACCCGGACCCTGTTCCGCCGGGTGACCATGCTGGCACCGGCCACTCGGCTCACCTGGCAGCGGGGCCGACTCGACATCGAACGCTACTGGCGGCCCAACCCCGCCCCCGAGCATGGCCGCAGCGACGGCGAACTGGTGGACCAGGCGCTGACCCTCTACCAGCGTTCGGTGGACAAACGTCTTCCCGCCTCCTGGAAGGGCCGGGTGGTGATTCCCCTCTCCGGCGGCCTGGATTCCCGGCTGCTCCTCTGGTTGAACCGGGATCGCGGGGAGCAACTCGATCTCTTCACCCACGGGCAGGCGCACTGCACCGATGCGGTGATCGCCGGACAGATCGCCGGCTCGCTGGACCTGGCCCACCGGCACCGGCTGGTGACCATCGACCCCGACTGGGCCGGCGAGCACGCGCGGCAGGCGGTGTGGCTCAACGACGGCCAGATCAATCTGCGCAACGCCACCCTGATCGGCATCAGCGAGGAGGTCGGCCCGGAGCCCGTCCCGTTCCTCAACGGCATCATCGGCGCCTTCATGTCCCTCGGCGTCGGCGGTTTCGTGGGCCGGGACGACCTGTCTCCGATCACCGATCCACGGGAACTGCGCAAGAAGGCGCTCGCCGCGGCAGGCCTGGCCCAGGGACGGGAAACCCTGCGCCTGGTCATGCCCGGCGAGCTGGCCGATCGCCTCGCCGACCAGGCCGAAGACCAGGCCTGGGAGGCCTTTGACGACCTGAAGCACGTCGAGCGGTTCGGGGACCGGAAGATCCTCTTCATCAACGGCAACCCCGGACGGCGGATGCAGGGCACGGTGGATGCCCATCGCTATTTTTTCCACGACCTGCTGCCCTTCGTCGACGAGGATCTTGCCGCCTTCTGGCTTTCCATCCCGCTGGAGGACCGGCTGGGCAACAGGCTCTACCACGAGATGTACCGGCGCCGCATTCCCGGCCTGGCCCGGATACCCTGGAGCCACACCGGGCTCGACCTCTTCGCCCCGGCCGAGGCGGCCCGGGCATCGGCCGCGGAAAAAGCCAGAAAAACTCACCGCCTGCGCCTGTTGAGCAAGTATTCCCTGGGCCGGATCAGCATTCGCGGCAGCGAGTTCTACCTGCACCGGGAGGTCTGGCTGCGGCGCAACCGGGTGTTCCGGGGACTGATGAAATCCACCCTGCGCCGGGTCAACGACACCGGTTGCCCGTGGTTCGACCAGCGGCTGGTGAACAGGCTGTTCCGCCGGTTCGACCTGGGGGGGGACCATCACCTGCGGATGCTGATGCAGGTGGCCACGGTGGTCATCTGGCACGACCAGTTCCTCGGGCAGACCGCCGGGGCCGACCTGGAGGACGAACCACCGAGCGATCCCACCGGCGGCTGAACCACGCCGGCGGCCCGGGATTACGGAGCGATCCGCCATGCACACCCTCGATTACACCCGGTGCCCGCACTGCCTGGCCCGGCTCGAGCCGGGAAGGAGCTCGGTCCGCTGCGCTGGCTGCGACCGGACGTTCCCCGTGGTGGATGGCGTCACCGATTTCTCCTGCACCGCGGCGTTCGACGTCGGCCCCGCGCCGCGGGACAGCCTTTGCCAATTGCTGGAGGGCTACCGCGCCCGACTCGAAGAGGACCCGGGCCGGCTGCCGGACCTGCTCCAGGAAGTGGTGGACGGCATTTCGGACAACAGCCACAAGCCGCTGTGGATCGAAAACCTGGTCGATGAAAGCCGGGCCGCGGCCAAGTACCTCACGGCTATGGAGCCGACGCATCACGTGCTCAACCTCGGCTGCGGCTGGGACAATACAACGCTCAGCCTGTCGCGGACGGCACGCCGGGTGAGTGCCATCGACCTCAACAGGCCGAGGGTGCGGCTGCTGGCGTGCAAGCTCCGCTGCAACGGGCTGGAAAACGTGGACACCTTCTGCGGCGGTGACAACAGCCACCTGCCTTTTGCCGACGGCACCTTCGACAGCGTGTTCATCAACGGGGTGCTGGAGTGGGTCGCCTCGGACTGGTCCCGCATCCAGGCGGCCACGGCGCGCCTCAATCGCCCGGCCCGCGCCCTGGCCTACCTGCGCACGGTCTATTCCAGCCACCGGCCCGAACGGATCCAGTTGCGCTTCCTTCGCGAAGTGCGCCGGGTGCTCAAGCCATCGGGGGAGATCTTCATCGGCATCGAGAACCGCTTCTCCCGCGAGTATTTCGGCGGGCGCCCCGACCACCATTCCGGCATCCTCTTCGGGTCGCTGCTCCCGAGATTGACGGCGCACCTGGTTTCCATCGCCACTCGGCACCGGCCCTACCTCACCTACACCTACGGAATTTACGGTTACCGCGCTCTGCTCACCCGTGCCGGCATGCCGCTCAACCGCCTCTACGCCCTGGAGCCTGACTATCGTCGCCCGAACCGGATGGTGGACCTCGCGGACCTGCGGGCCATCCGCCGCTTCACCCGGCGGCGTTCGGGAAAGCTGCTGCGTTTCCTCCCCGCCTGGCTCTACCGCCGAACGGCACCGGCCTTCGGCCTCATCGGCTCTGCCGACGGCGGGCAGCTCCCCTGGTTCGATCGGCTGGCCGCCGACCTCGGTGCCGCACTCGGGGCCGGCCGCCGGGCGAGACTGCGCGGGGTGACGTTGAATCGCAAGGGCAAGCTGTCACTGGTGGCGACATCCACCGCAGGCCCGCCGCGGCGCTGGCTGGTCAAGGTGCCGATGACGCCGATGGCCGAGGCCAACTGCCGCCGGCACGTCCAGGCGCTCCGCGAGATCCGCGGCCGGGCCGCTGACGACCCGGACTTCGCCGGCCTCCTCTCGCTGCTGCCCCACGTCGCGGCCACCGGCGCCACCCGTGATCAGCGCTGGTTCGCGGAAACCCTCTGCCCGGGCCGCCCCTGGGCCTCGACCGTGGAGTCCGACGGCGACGCATCCCTCTGGACCGAGCTCCAGGAGGTCCTGCAGACCCTTGCCGGGCTCCAGTCGGCGCCGCTCTCCGCCGGGGAAGAGCGGTCGGCATACGAGGCGAAACTCGACCTGCTGGGTCGCCTGCCCGGTCTCGAGCAGCCCCACCGAGAGGCGCTGGCCATGCTCCGTGAGCTCATCGGGGAATCGGTGGAGCGGCACCAGGGCCGCAGCCATTACCGCAAGGGCGACTGCAGCCTGAGCAACATCATGGTCTCCGGAGGGCGGATCAGCGGCCTGATCGACTTCGACGAGTGGCGGACAGCCAGCGACCCGCTGATCGACACGGCAGACATCCTGCTCTCCTGGCTCCGCCACCGCCGGCAGCGGTTCTGGGTCGAGGGGCTCGAACACCTGGCCGACGCCGCCACCGGCACCGGCGCCCCCCGGGTCACCGCCCTGC
>Ga0180435_10002042_pt1 | contig 20752 bp, 20 predicted proteins | sample SS_ome_3_FD_132467 | JGI IMG/M metagenome (GOLD analysis project Ga0180435, IMG submission 132467) | Hypersaline lake sediment archaeal communities from the Salton Sea, California, USA - SS_3_S_1 metaG | ecosystem: Environmental > Aquatic > Non-marine Saline and Alkaline > Hypersaline >...
CAACAGACAGATTGTTCTTGACATGATCGGGGCATCTATATAATAAATAAACAAATAAATCAATTGTTCATTTGTTTAACGTGAAAGGGTTTTCATGAAACCAAGGGAAGATATTGAAACTATTTATAAGGTGGCGCTGTCCGTGTTTGCTGAGTTTGGATTTAAGAAAGCCACTATGGAAGACATCGCCAATAGGCTGGGCATGACCAAAGGCAACTTATATTTGTATGTGAAAAACAAAACAGACCTTTACCATAAAACTGTATCCTATGCCTTATTGGCCTGGCAGTCAAAGGTGCTGGAAGCAGTGGACAAAGAGTCCGATGTAAAAGAAAAATTCTACACCATGTGCTTCAAGGCCGTGGAATATCTTTCCCGTGATTCAAAACTCCAGCAAGTCCTCAACCGGGATCCGGATATCTTTCCCATGTTCCCGGTAAACGACCCGTTTGATGAAATCAACAAAAACTCTGCCGCCTTGATCAAATCCATTTTAGAGCGGGGAATAAAGGAAAAGGTCTTTCGCAAGATGGAGCCGGAACGAATGTCGGAAGCGTTATTTATGATCTACAAGATTTTCGTCATTCGAATGTACATAAAAACAGAAGACAAGCTGATCCACGACATGTACAAAGACACGGTGGATCTGCTTGTGCATGGATTATTTGTCAATACATAAGCATACTATAGCAGGAGGAGGGCGCATCATGACCGAAAAAGTCAAATACCTGAGTATGGAGTGGCGGGATGAGGCTGAAAAAAAATTAACTGCTGAGCTTCCGCCGGAACGGATGAACTTTGTGACATCATCCATGAGCAACATTTACCATAATTGTCCGGATGGAAATGATAAATACCTCTTTTTCGAGTTTACGGACGGGAAGTTTACAAAGCTTCTTGTGGGAGAAGGCGAGCCGCCGAAAGCAGAATTTGCGATCAAGGGTGACTATGAAACATTTGCCAACATCACAAGAGGTGAGCTGAATGCACAAAAAGCGTTAATGACATTGAAACTAAAACTCAAGGGAAACATGGTCAAGGCTCTAAGACTGGCCTCTTTGGCAGACCGCTTAAACAAGGTGCTTGCAACAATTCCCACCGACTACTAGTCGGCGTTTCGAGGTCAATTATAAATAATTATGAAAGAACCGGAAGGAGGCCATCATGACAGCCCAAACCAATGATCCATATTTTATAGACTTTCCCCGGCGGATTAAACATATTCAGGCGGAAATGCACAAGGAAAATATCGATGTTTATTTAGGCTCCCGTCTTCGAACCCTTTCATGGACCACAGATGCATTTTTTCCCTGGCGGAGTTTTATTGTGATTCCGCCGGAAGGTTTGCCCACCGCATTCACATTTGTTATTGATGCCGCCCGCGCAGCAGATGACTCATGGCTGGATGAAGACCATGTATACGGATTCGCGCCGATGGGGGGACAGGACCAAATCGAACAGATAGCGGATTTTATCAAAGACATTTTGAAAAACGGAAAAGGCCGGGTTGGTGTGGAAAGCGGCATGTCCAATTATCTTCCCGAGGGATGGCTGACCCATTATGAGTATTCGCAGTTTGATGCAGCCCTTTCAGGCGCGGAACTGGTAAATTCCCATACCATCATCGATAAGCTTGCATTGATCAAAGATGAAGGAACCATCAATAGATTTAAAGAAGCCTCACGCATTGTGGATGTCGGTCACCAGGCAGTTTTTGATGCCATCAAAGACGGCGGCTGGAAAGGAATGACGGAAACCGAAATCGCAGGGATCGCAGCGCTTGCCATGAGGCGGGCCGGCAGTGAATGGGAATGGTCGTTTACCGGTGGAAATGAAATTGCAAGCGGGTATCGAACCGGGTTTGCCGGCGGCGCCTGCACACCGGCATCCCGAAAGGAAATTAAGGCCGGTGAACCGCTGATGGTGGACATTCATGCCACGTTTAAACTGGGACTGGGCGATCATTCCCATAATTACCTGGTCGGGCCGACCACCGACCGGCAGCGCCGGCATGCGGACAACTTTGTCAGCATTGTCAAGAAAACCCTGGAAACATACCGGGCCGGCATCACACCGTCTCTTTTGGCGGAGCAGATGATGGATTTTTCGGAGCGGGGAGGGTTTGCAGACTATATGGTTCCGGGCTATGAGCACGGAATAGGCCTTCTTGGGGATGAATGGCGCATCGGTCTGAATGACGGTCCGTTTCCGTTCTGGACCAATCCCGATCATGTTTACAAGGAAAATGAAGTCCTGATATGCGCCATGCAGTATGCTTGCCCTGACGAGAACATCGGATTCCGGTATGAAAATCCGATTGTCATTCATAAGGATCACTGCGAAGAGATGTCCAAGTTTCCGCTGGCAATCGATGAAATCAGTTGATTTTTGAGTTTCTGTTAATGCTTAACTCCCCGCGGCATGCCGCGGGGAGTTGCGTTGTTGCTAAAGTCTTGCATCTACCATTTTTGCAAGGGAGTGTGCCATATCGTCCAGCATGGCTTCATCGGGAATGGCGATGGTCATTTTCAGGCCGCCGTCATCATCTTTGTCAAGGCAGTCAAGGAGCTTTGTTTTAAAAGCATCAGCCAACTCACCTGTATTTTCGGATCCGTCACCTTTTGGAAGCATTTCGCTGATAAAGGCAAAGGCAGCGCCGACTAGTTGGCCGCCGGCTTTTTCGATTTTTTTCTTTCTGTCCAAGGTCTCCATTTCTTTTTCCGCCTGCGCCTTCATGCTTTCATCTTTCGGTGCATCGGGTTTTTGCCCAAGGAGGACCTCAAGCCGTTGTTTAAGCGCTTCCATGCCTGTATGCAAATCAACACGGTCGATGTTTGATTCCGGATCAAGCACGGCAAGAGCAAGTTCATGCTTGGCGGAAAGCGTGGCAAGAAGATTCTCTTCCAGGGTGTCTTCCGTCACAAGCAGAAAAACATGGACGGGCCGTTTTTGCCCCATGCGATGCGCCCGGCCGATTCGTTGCTCCAGAACCGCCGGATTCCAGGGCAGATCAACATTGATAACCGTGTTGGCCGCCTGGAGGTTAATGCCGGTTGCGCCGGCATTAGTGGTAATAAATAGGTTGCAGTCAGGATCGGTCTGAAATCGGTGCATTAACTCTTGTCGTTTTTTCTGGGGAACGGACCCATCCAGGCGGACGAAGTTGAGCCGGTGCTTTTCAAGAATGGGCTCTATAAGATTCAGCATGGTCGTCCATTCGGAAAACAGGACGGTTTTTCTGTCTTCTTCCTTGATCCGTCCCATTAAGTTGTTCAGTTCGTCAAGTTTGCTGGAATATCCCGGTTCCTGTTTATCCACGAGGAATGTGCTGTTGGCAGCCATCCTGCACATAAGCAGCGCTTTCTGCAGTCTCAACAAATCCATCTCGGTCAGGTATTTTTTCTGGAGGATCGTCTGGATAATCCGGCGGTGTCCATTTTGCAGCTCAAGCTGCTCATCCGTCGGCGTGATCCGTATCACAGTTGTGGTTCTCGGAGGAAGCTCCTTGATCACCTGGTGTCGCGTCCGGCGGAGAAGGATGGGTTTCAACCGGCGGCGCAGTTTGTCGATGTTTTTGTATCCAAGCAGCTTGCCCTTGTCGTCCACCACTTTATGCTTGTTGAAAAACCGGAATGCAGGGCCGAGGCGTCTGTCGTCAATAAACTCCACGACGGAAAAAAGTTCATCCAGTTTGTTTTCAAGGGGCGTGCCGGTGAGCACCAGGGCAAAGGGTGAGGTAAGGGCTTTTATCATCCTGCTGGTTTTGGCCTCCCAGTTTTTAATGCGCTGGCCTTCATCAAGAATGATAAGATCCCAGTTGACCCGCTCAATGGACAGCATGTCTCTTAGCACTTGTTCGTAATTGCAGACCGTAAAAAACGTGCCGCTGTCATACTGGGCGGGCCTGTCCTTGGCGCTCCCAAGCACCAGTTGACATGTTTTGTCGCTGAAGCGGTTGATTTCAATACGCCACTGTGATTTTAATGACGCCGGGCAGATGATAAGGACTTTTGAAATCCCCGCATACCGGGACAGAAGTTCGGCAACGCCGATCCCTTGAATGGTTTTGCCGAGCCCCATGTCATCTGCCAGGACGGCTCTCCCCTTTCCGGCGGCAAAGGCAATGCCGTCGAGCTGGTATGGCAGCAATTCCGCTTTTAGAAGCGTGGTCTTTAACGGGTGTTTTTTCGGATCGTTTCGAATCTCTGAGACCAGCGTCGCCATCCTGTTCTGAAACAGTTGTCTGGTGATGAACTCCTCGGCGTCCGGATATATCGTCGTCGCGTGCCCAAGATTCTCGGCGATGCGAATCGCCTTAAGCAGTCCGCTGATATCATCAATGGCTTTGTTCTTAAATGGGTCTAAGAGGCTCGTGATTTCAGGATCAAGCTCCTTGGGAAGGAGAAGCCGCAGCTCAAGATGGTTTCCGTATGCCAAATACAGGCAGGTGTCGGTTGCCTGAAACGGGGTGGTTTTCATCTTCTTGCTGAATTTTTTGTTTACTTTTTCAAGGGCGTGAATCAGATGTTTGCAGGTGCCCAGCGTATTTTTTTTAAAATCAGGACATGAGCAAAACGACTCGCCGCGAGCCCACCCTCTCAATGCAAGCCGATAACTTTTGCCGGATTCTTTATTGGTAATGATATAATCTGTCCACAATTGATCCGGCTGCGATGATTTCAGCAGCATCTTTTCTTTTTGGGCCCTTTCGGTTCTCTCCCCAATGGCTTGTTTAACAAGCTCTTCGTCACTTAGGCTTTCCATCGGGACCCTTTCCGGGGGCGGTGCTGAGAGGTTAAGCGCCATTTTTTCTTCAAGTATCAGGGAGATGGCCGCGCCCTTGTGCTCGCAGAATCCCGAACAGGAGGAGCATGTTATATTCAGCTTTCGGTGTTTCCCCTGATCCATCAAGATGGACACCACCGCATCGGGCAGCCTGAGTTCAAACCGGTTGTCATTGATGGTGACCTGTTCGAACACGTCAATATCATATGTCCCCCCCTGCATAATCAACTGCCTGCCCTTTGCGCCAAGCAGCTTGCATGCTTCGGGATAGGATAAATGTGACAATTTGTCTTTGAGCGTTATCATCCGTTTGTCTCCATGACCATTGTAATGTTAACTGCTTCTAATGAATATAAAACTCACTGAGTTCAGGCAAGCACTTGCTCATATAAGCACACAAACTCTTTTTATGGATAGAAAACAAGGATCTGTCAAGATGGTTTTTAAGTAAATGGAAAAAACACTGCCGATAAACAGATTCTGTGATTTCTGAAAAAAATTTTCGTGATATGTCTGGACAAAAAACAACTTGACCAACCTGTTCTGAATTGGTATGATTGGTCAAACGAAATGCCATGATCAGGAGGATGACATGATTATCAATGTGTCTGATGCAAAAGCCAAGCTGTCAAAGCTTGTCGATATGGCGTATCACGGTGAAGAGATCGTCATTGCAAAGAACAATCTGCCCCTTGTCAAACTGGTTCCGCACAACCTGAAAGCAAAGCGGAAACTGGGGTTGCTTGCGGGGCGGATTGACATTCCGGATGACATCCTGGATGAAGCTGCCAAGATCAATGCCATGTTTTATGGTGACCAGTCGTGAGGTTTCTTGTAGATACGCACATCTATTTATGGATGTTATCCTGTCCGGAGAAACTGAGCCGAGAGAGGCGCTATGAACTTGAGTCCCCGGCAAACGAAGTCTTCCTCAGCGCCATGAGCGTCGCCGAGTTGATGATCAAACATTCGATCGGCAAAATTGACATTCGATTTGATCCGGTTGAGATGGCCGAAGAAATGGGGCTCGAAATGCTCAACTTTACAGGCACTGATGCGATTGTGTTGAAAGATTTACCGTTTCATCACAAGGACCCGTTTGACCGGATGCTGGTGGCGCAGTCCATGGTCAACCGGCTGACCCTGATGACCGACGACATCAAATTCCAGCCATATGACTGCAACATTATTTAACGCTTCAATATCTGATCAGCGTCATTTATAATTCCCGCGCGCATTGAATCACTTTAAATGTAACCGAATTTATATATTGCCTCACGAATAATGTTACCCTAAGCATTATAAAAAAATGTGGAGGGTGGCACATGAGGATATCATTGATGACCGCATGATCACAAGGAGGTGTTGTGCATTCTCAGGAGGCCAGCCTGTATTCACAGAAAACAGTTTCCATTGCCGCGTTGAGCTTGTTCATCGCGGCTTTTTTTATGATGTGTCCACGGCCGGCAGAGGCCGGGTGGTCCGGGGCGGCAGCTGGGGCGACATACCGGGGAACTGTCGCAGTGCGAGTCGCGGCAGTGGCGATCCGGGCGACAAGGTCAGCAGCCTCATCGGGTTTCGCCTTGCAGGCACATTAAAGCTGCGTCTTAAGCCGATTGTCGAGCGATTGTGTATGTATAGAGATTTCCGCTCATCTGCAACGTGAATTGAATGGCGAAAGATCACCGGCTTACGAAATATTTTGGTGTCAGTCTGCCGATAGTTTGGGATGTGGTTCAAACAAAGCTCGATCCGCTGAAAATGTCCTGCCGAGAACTATTGGACAATGTGTCCACTGCCTTGGAAAAATAACGGCTCGACACTTTCATACTTTCTATCTTCCCATTAATCATAAAGGAAAATAGTCATTCACTCTTTTTTTAAATGGTTGTCCGCTTGTTACATTCTTCCATTTGCCAGGGCGTTTAAAAGAAGGGTAATCGGACGATCCTCTTCGCTTTTGCCGGTGAACCGGATGGGCCCCGGGCTTCTGTAGTGGTCTTCCCCGGGTTCCGCTGCAAGCCATTTTTCCCTTAACGCTTTTAAAGTCTTGAAGGATACGGAGCTTATATCCACCAAACTTTTTTCAATAACAAGGGCCAGCCTTCCCTTCCTTTCCTCAAGGTGCATTAAGGGGACGATGGGAATACCGATGGGTTCCCAATTTGAAAAATCCAGCTCCAGGTTTTTGATTGCCGCCATTTGACCGGTAGCGCCATTTGCGATCAGAGAAAATACGGTAAGACCAAGATTATAGGTGTAGTTGCAGTCGAACCGACTGGGATCTGATCCACGACCGTCATAGCCGTAAAAATGGGGTTGGGTTTTAAACTTGGGAACGGATTTTTTAAACATTTTCTGAATGGGTTCCGGAATTTTTTCACTTTTCTTTATCGCCCGGGCGTTGACCAGAGCTTGCCGCAGTGTTTTAAGGGAGATAATGGATTCTTTTACGAGCAGATATTCTGCTTTGCCATAGTTCTTAAAAAGAACGGGGCCATAAAAATCCGGGTCGAGATTATCCGCTTTGAGTGTCTGCTCATAGTAGGCATCCTGAATTCCAATCTTGTACTTCCCCTTTTCCTTTAAAAAGTCCAAATAATTCTGTACAAGTCCCATAATAATCTTATCGGTTTCCACAAGAGAGAACTGAAAGTTACCGTGGCTGTCCCTTTCGGTCAAAAGGCCTTCCTGGAAGAATTCGGGGATATCGTTAAAGAGTTCATCATCACGTGGATTCCAAACAGAGATACCGCCTTCCTCCCTTGACTGCCGTGCCAGACGTCGTAAATACTCTAGTTTGTCTTCGAGTAGAAGAAATTCGGAATGAAAGCTTCTGTCATGGGTTTGATTGTACTCTGCTATAATAACATTCAGTTTCGTAATGAAGATTTGAATTTCGTTGATGAATTCAAGAACGCCTTCGGGAATTACCAGAACACCGTAGTTTTTACCCACCGCCGCTCTGCGGACAATGCCGTCGCAAATGACCCGTGAAAGATGGCGAAGCGTCATCCCATAGGCTGTGTAATCCGTTGTATTATTTCTCTCAGCCCGTTTAATTCTTTCTTCATCTATATAGTCGGCGAGATCTTCGCCAATGAGCGTCATGTTGGCGTGGGTCTGAAGGGCAACTTCAAACGCAAGATGGCTGGCAACCCGTCCCATTACTTTGCAAATATGCCAGTACTTAACATCCGAACTGCTGTCCGTGCATAGATTGCTTATCTCTTTCGAAAAGGAGCGAGCAGCGGTATGAAAGCCGAATGACATGGCACACAGGACTTTGCCGTCTCTGTCCCTGACCTGGATATCGCCATCGATTGTTTTCGGGACACCGATGACCTGGACACCGTCATTACGCAGTTCCTGAGCCAAAAATGCCGCATTTGTATTGGAGTCGTCTCCGCCTACTATGACAAGTGCATCAAGGGATAACTTTTTGCAGGTTTCCTTGGATAGTTTCATTTTGTCTTCAGTATCTATTTTTGTGCGCCCGGTTTTAATCATGGAAAAACCGCCGAGGTTTCGATATCGATCAACAAGCTCTTGGGTAAGTTCAATGGTGGTGTTTTCGATGACCCCGTCCGGGCCAAGCAGAAAGCCATAAATAGTTGTTTCCGGATTTGCCTTTTTTGCTGCGTCAAAAAGACCGGCAATGACGTTGTGTCCTCCGGGCGCCGGGCCGCCTGAAAAAACAATGCCGATGTTTCGTTTTTTGCCGTACTGCTCTTTAAAAGCATCATCAGGTGAATCAATACCGAAAACACTCTGCACTTTATTGTTCACAAGATCCGGAAGTTGCCGAATCGCCTCTCTATCGATTTCAAAGGCATATTCCTCGACATCTTTTACCATTGTATACTGACTGTTGAAGACATCGCAGACGGGTGGTCTGTAATTTCTTCTCTCAAGAAGTTCCGGATTGACATTCCCGGTAACATTTTTTACTTCAGGGCGGTTCAGAAATTTTTGAATATCGACGGCTGCCTTTTCAGTCATTATAATGTCCTCCAAACTAGTTCGGTAGCTACTTCCTATTATTTAACCTCGACTCTGTTACGGCCGGCCTGCTTGGCTTCATACATGGCCTGATCCATTCTGGTGAATATCTCCTGATGACGTTTATCGCTCGGCGAGGCTTCGGTTACACCAAGGCTTATGGTTATCCTAACCTGCTCGCCTTTATGAACAAACTCAATGTTTTCGACAATTTGTCTTATCTTTTCAGCTACTTGGGATGCACTGGTGCTGTCGGTCTCAGGCAGTAGAATGATGAACTCCTCGCCTCCGTACCTTGCCAATAAATCAGTTTCTCTAAGGGCAGGTTTTACCCTTTTTAAAATTTCCGTAAGACACGTATCACCTATGGCATGGCCATATGTATCATTGACCCTTTTGAAGTGATCCACATCAAATAAGATAATTGAAAAGACAGTGCCGTATCTTGTGTACCTGCTGAATTCCTGTTCCATCAAACCATCGTAGGCACGGCGATTAAACACTCCGGTCAACGGGTCTTTGAGCAGTTCCTCTTCAAGGTGCCTTGAACGCTCCTTTGCTGAAACTACATCTTTTTTCATCCGTTCAAGGTCCTGTCGAATACGGGATGTATATTGGGCCATTTCCTCTATGGACTTTCTGTCGTGTTGCTCCTTTGTTTCGATGGCTTCATTGATTATGTTCAGCCTGGAAAGAACCGCTGTTTTCAACTCTTCGAGTGACTTGCTGAAGTTAATGCTGGTTTTCAGATCATCAATGTGTTCCTTCAATTGTATATTAAAATCTCCATCTGTGCTGAAGATTCCATCTGTATAGCTGGCGGATTGAAGGATCTGTTTTTCAATTTCAAAAAGGCGACTTGTTATTTCTTTTATAAAATCAGCGGTTAATTCCCGCTCCGAACTGACGCTATCGGTGAACGATCTTAAAATAGATAGAATTTTTTTTCTGACCTCAACCAGGTCCTCCAGCGTAGTGCAATCACTTATTAGCGTGTTGATCTCGGAAAATTCGTTAAGGTCCTTGTTTGCAAGATTCAGTCGGAGATCATCCATCAGTTCTTGATAGGCGGTTTTAAGTGGCTGAATATAATCCGGTTGCAGGGACGGTCCGGCTTCGGGCTTCCTTTTCGAACCTTTCAGAAGCCTGCCAAGAAAGGATGGGGGGGCTGAACGGGTCGGTTTATCATCGATATCCTCGGAAAGAGAGGCGGTTTTGAGATTTTGTAAGGCCCGCTTCAGTTCGTCATCCTTGGATTCTTGCTGCAGCAGTGTTTTCAAGTCGCTTAGCGGTGTGTAAGCGGGGTTTGTCTGTTCAATGGGTGGTATCATCCGGATAATGGAAAGGAGCGCCTGGCGGTAAAAAGAGTCTTTTCCCCTGATATCCGAATCCAATTCATTAACCTGCTGGAGGAGGCGGTTGTTTTTTGTGGAAGCCGCCTTAATCTTAGACTCTAATTCGACATGCGCGGTCAGAAGTTTTTCCTTTTCGTCGAAAAAGCCCTGTACGTCTTCGTTTTTTTTTAGTTCTGTCAGCAGATTTTCAGCATTTAAATCAATACCTTTTTCAGCCATGGTTTTCAGGAAGCCAACCACAGCTTCAGATAGGGGTTTTAAATCATCAGCTGGTCTTTTTTTTTCCATGTGGAATAATAACCGTCTGTTTGTTTACGTGTCAAGCGGATATGCTTAATTCCATTACTTTTAATTCAACGAATAATTCATCTGTTTGCGGCAATGGGTTAAACTTGGTTATTAAGCAGAATATAAAGAAATCTTAGGGTTATGCCGATGATAGAAACAAGAAGAAGGGAGGTGGAAAAAATGGATATTGTAATCGGCGCTCCACCACGTATTGGAACGGCTAAAAAGAACCGAAACGAGCACCGGGGTGAATTTGTCGAGGGCAAACTGCTGGGTGTCCGGCAGCCGAGGAAACCCGTTTTATATTCTCCTGCAAGGGAGGCAGACAGGCGGTCGGAACACCATGCTGCTGACCCTTTGGGTGGTCGGGTACTTACGCTATTGATCCCTGAAGGTTACAAGGTTCCGAGCAACATAGGGAGTGGGGGGTTCAGAATATTAATGCGCTTCGTCCCTGTTCGGTGATCCAATACCGACAGCACCGGTTGGATTGACAGAGAGACAGGCTATATAGTTTTGTTTTTGGAAAGAAGAAAATCCGAACTTTTTATGATTAGCCGAAGGGTTTCATTTTCGTATTCGAGGTACTTCTCTAAGTCTTTTAGATCATAATTTAACAGGCGTTTAATGCCCCATAGTGTGCCTTTTGGCTGTTGAATAAAACGATTCGCCATATTGAGCGCCTCATCGTAAAGCTTTTCCTCCGGACAGACCTTATCCACAATACCCATCTCCAATGCTTCCTTCGCATTGATGGTATGATCGGATGTAAGGATTTCAAAAGCTCTTCCACGCCCGACCATTTTTGACAGAAAGAATGCGCCGCCTCCTTTGGGAACCAAACCAAGATTCAAGTAAGGATTTTCAAACTGTGCATTGTCACCAATGATCCTGTAGTCACAGGCGAATGCAATATTCATAAAAATGGAAATGATTTTTCCGCTGTCGGCATGTATTACCGTCTTATCCAGCCTGACAATATTAAGAATAAACTGGTTAACCGCATTGTAAAGCCGTTCAAGTTCGTTCAGATCCCGTCCTGAGCCGAAGACATCCGAATAGAATTTCAGGTATTCTTCCCCCCCTTTTTTTTCCGGGGAGCCAATTATCAAAAGAAGGCGCGCATGTTTATTTTTTGACAGACCATCAAGGTAATCAAAAAGCAGTTCTTTGAGATTGAGATCCGAAACATACAAAAGAAGATCTTTTTTAAACGTCATTACCGCGATTTGATCAATAAGTTCTGCGGAGAAAAGTTCGTTGTTCACATCGGCGGATTTTGAAATTGCCATTTACAATCCTATTGGTTTAAGATCGGGGGTGGATCATTAAACCGGACACCAATTCCATATGCATCGAATTCATCGACGGCGTCGATCTTCTTGCACCATTTGACTTCAGCATGATAGACTTTGTAGGCTTCAGGGCTGTAAGTCAAATCAGGTTCATCATTTAAAAGCTTAATTCTGATTTTTGTCCCTGGCTCAATAAACTGGTCTGACTGAAAGCTCATTCCTGCTATGCTTTTATCATTCATTTTAGCCGGGTAATATTTTTTTGACTCCTTGGAGCCGAACAGGATCGGGATCTCGTTGTAACGTCGTGCATACCATCGTTTTGTATTCGCTGCCATGTCACACCTCCTTTTTTAAACAAAAAAGTGAAGCAAGGCCCGCATGCAATACAAAAGCGGTTGAACATAGTTTTTTAGATCAATAAAAAGGCATCATTTCTCTCAGTCTGCCTCAGCTGACCCGTGGAAAACCACCGCATTACCAATCAAGTGTATAAGAGACGAGCTGTTAAACAAAGGTGAAAATAGTGCATGCAGATTCATTAAAATATAAATCGCAACCCCCATGAATGTCAAGTTAAAAAACAGAACTTTTTCTTGCGTCATTTTATTTCATATGGTAGACATATGACTCGGCTTCACGAGTTTTTTCACTGCTAAAACAACAGGTTGTTAACTGTTACACTTATGAGTTAAAGGTCATTCGGGAACTGCCATGGAAAACATAATACTGGTTGTAGATGATGAAAAAATGATTCGCGATATGCTTGAAAAAGCAATGAATCGAGAAGGTTATTCGGTTGTATGTGCAGAAAGCGGCGAAGAGGCGCTGGAAATACTGAAAGACAAAAAAATATTTGTTATGTTCCTGGATCTAAAATTACCCGGCATGAATGGCCTGGAGTTATGTAGACAGATCCGAGATATAAATCCCATGTCAATAGCATATGCCATAACCGGGTTTGCATCACACTTTGAGCTGGAGGATTGCCGTGATGCAGGATTTGAAGACTACTTTACAAAACCGGTTGACTTGAAGACACTATTTAAAGCAGCGGAAGATGGATTTGAAAAAATAAGAAGATGGCAGTCGGGAAACTTCGAAGAATAAGGCCGGTCGGCACGTTATATTTTTTGAATGATCATCGTCAGCTTATTCCCTTTTTCGTTGTATCTGAATTCGGAGCAATATTCTCTGATGATAGTTAATCCGCGGCCGTGATCCCTCTGGGGATCTGGAATTGTTCTACTTATTTCCTTCCAGTCAAAGCCTTCTCCCTGATCCTCGATGTCAATGATAATTTCTTTCTCCTCTATGGTAAGCATACAGTGGACAATCTTTTCAGGGTCAAGCCGGTGCCCGTGCTTTATTGCATTGGTCAACCCTTCGCGCATGCATAAGCTCAATGCGAAAATACGTGATTCGTCCAGTTCGCCTTTAAGCATATCCCTGGTTTCGACGTCAATTTTATCAATCGTATCCATCGACGAAGAAAAGGAGACGGAAAGCGTTTTTTTGTTTTTTGATATGTCAAGCATCTCTTTTTTTTGGCATGTTGAATGATCTTATACTTCGCAGGCAAGAATAACGACGTCATCTTCAGGCTCACAGCCTTGACCCAGCATGTGTTCGGCAATTTTTCGGGGGGCCTCCCCAATGGAAACATTTCCGGCAAGCCTGCATGCGCTGATTATTTTTTCAGATTCTTTTGTCCAGATAATCTTATCTTTAAGGGACTCGATGAGTCCGTCCGAGTAAAGATAGAATCTGTCCCCCGGAGAGACCCGTATTTTTTTCTGCATGAAAGAGACCTCTTTAAAAATGCCGATAACATCTCCGTTCATTTGAATCAATTGAGGGTCTTTCCCGCCGGGAGCATATACGGGGGGCGGATGACCGGCATTGATAATTGTCATGTGGCGGGCTTTGCGGTTCAACCGGATATAACATGCCGTCAGGTATTTTGCTTCGGGAAGAATTTCCACCAGCACATCGTTTAACATCCTCATGCTTTCCGCCGGATGATACACCGGAGAGCAGTTCTGTTTTAGGAGCGCCTTGACTGAAGCGGTTAAGTAACTTGTTTTGATATCATGGCCGGAAACATCAGCTACGAAATATCCGAAAATTCCCTCAGAAATCGGCAGAACTTCATAGAAATCACCGCCCGCTTCATGGAGCGTCATATAGTACACGCCAAAATTGGCTTCAGGTTGTACCTCGGGTGTGGTCAACATTCGGCTTTGGGCTTCGGACACCTCTTTTAGTTTCTGTGCTTGCTGATAAATTAGCGAATTTGTGGCGATTGACAATTTCAGGTGAAGCCGTACCCTTGCAATAACTTCCCTTGGATGAAAGGGCTTGGTTATATAATCTACAGCGCCTAGCTCAAAACCGGAAAGCTTGGCATCAATTTCACTCACGCCGGTCAGAAAAATCACAGGGATTCCCGCAGTCCCCGGATTTGCCTTTAACTTTTTTATGACCTGGAAGCCGTCTTCACCGGGCATTTTAATATCCAGAAGAATTAGGTCAGGCTTATTTTCTACGGCAACAGTTCTTGCTTCAGGACCGTTTGATGCAGTAAACACTTTGTAGCCTTCTTTTGACAGTGTCTTTTTCAGAAGCTCAAGGTTTATAGGGTTGTCATCCACTGCAAGAACGGTAAGGTGATGTTTTGTGTCCATGGATAGATTTGCTTATAAGTTCTTGTTAATTTCTTCTATTTTCTCTTCTATCATTGAGACGACAGTTTTACAGCTTTCAAAATCATTGTTTCCCGAATCTTTTTCAGCTTGTTTCGCAAGCTCGTGTATGTCTGAAAAGCCAAGGTTTCCGGAAGAGCCTTTTAACGAATGTGCTGAAGTTGACGCTTTTTCTCCATCACCTTGCCGCAAGGCATCTTTAAACCTCGATATATCCGAGATGGCATTGTCTATGAAAAAGCTGACAATCTCCTTGAATTCATGTGTTTCAAGCCCCAATTTAGCCGCCATTTCCTTGAAGTTCATGGTATGTTCTCTTGCTATGTGAAAGGTTTACAAACAATCTCCTTAATGCGCATATCAAAAAAATGGGATTGTCCGGCAGGTTGCAATACAAGTGCCGCATCCGCGCCTTTGCCGGTACCACCGATGGAGATGATATCATTTCCTGTCAATGCGCCGGCATCAGCAGCCATGATCGATATTTCGACGGCAACTTTAACCCCTTGCCCGAAAAGGCGCAATGTGTCGGCGATCAAAAGGACGGGATAACTTCCCTGGTACTTGTTAAAAATGGATCGTTCAACCCCGGATAGGGCGTGGGTCGCAGATATGACCCGTGCCCCCTGTTCAGAAAGGCGGTGTTGAGCTTCATCCGACATTACTTTTTTAAATGGCTCTCTGAAACCGCAATGATACGTGACGACCGTTAACGAATATCCCTTAAACACATCAAAGGCTTTAAAAGCAGTTTCACCGGTGGTAGAGGCCACAACCACTTCGTTTAACCCCAGTGCATTTCCACGCTCATATGCAGCGGCAAGGGTATGGTCGGTATTTCCCGGACCGGGTTTCTTAAAATGCATGTTTGTTCCCCCGCTGGAAAAAGTGGTATTAATCCAAGTAAAACCCGGATAATAATGTTATAAGACATGAGAGAAATTTCAATTGACGTAAATTGTATTTTATAGGAATAATTCCATTAGTCAATATTTTACATGATCGTAAAGGATCCACGATAATGATTATAGATTTTCATACCCATATTTTCCCCGAAACCATACGGGAAAACAGGGGCAGCTATTTTAGCGGTGAACCTGAGTTCTCACTCTTGTATGATTCTGAAAAAGCCAGACTCAGTGGAGCAGAGGAAATTGTCGGGGTGATGGATGAGGAGGGCGTGGACATTTCCGTTGTTTTTGGTTTTCCATGGAGAAACCCGGATACCGCCAAGATGCACAATGACTATGTTATCGAGTCTGTCAATAAATACCCGGATCGGTTAAAAGGACTTTGTTGTGTCGACCCTTCATGGACCGATGCCGTAGGCGAAGTCGAAAGATGTCTCGACAGGGGCCTTTCCGGTGTCGGCGAACTGGCATTTTACGCGTCAGGAATAGATCAGAGCGCCATCCGCAGCCTGCGGCCGTTAATGGACCTGTGCTTTGATAAAAACGTCCCGATCCTCATTCATACCAATGAGCCGGTGGGGCATCAATATCCCGGAAAAACCCCCATCACTCTTCGTGACATTTACAACCTTGCCAAACACTTTCCTAATAACAAGCTGGTGCTGGCGCACTGGGGGGGAGGCATTTTTTTCTATCTGCATTTGAAAAGGGAGGTGAAGGATACGTTAAGAAATGTATATTATGATACGGCAGCCTCTCCTTTTTTATACGATAAGGACATCTATCATGCGGCGGCCGTTCTCGCCGGTGAAGATAAGGTGGTTTTTGGCAGCGACTACCCACTGATCAGACCATCAAGATATTTTAAGGAAATCGAGACCTCCGGGCTGTCTGAAGACGCTCGAGCGGGAATCATCGGGAAGAATGCGGCCGGGATTCTTGGAATAAAAGAGGGTTAGACGATGATAAAAAAAGCCGATATCCAGAATGTAAAATCCATCCACTTACTGCTGGACAGATATAGTAAAAGAGGGGATTTAATAGCCCGGCCCCTCAGTGAACTTTATGACCACTTAAGAGATTTTTTCGTATTCATAAGCACCGAAAATAATCGTATTGAAGGATGCTGCGCTCTTCAGTTTTGCTGGGAAGATCTTGCGGAGATACGCTCCCTTGCTGTTGATGAAAACCATCAGCATAAGAAGATAGGCACCAAACTTGTGGACGCCGCACTAAATGAAGCAAAACAGTTTAAAATTAGAGATGTATTCACATTAACATACCGCCCGGAATTTTTTTCAAAATTCGGATTTGAAATTATCGACAGGTCAGAGCTGCCATTAAAAATATGGGCAGACTGCATACTTTGCGTGAAGTTTCCTGACTGTGACGAAACTGCAATGATAAAGAGGCTGCGACCGTAGACAAAGCTTAAGCATAAATGAGGTTTAAGGGTATCGGCGGATATTTCCAGATACCGGGTTTCGGAAGCAAGTGCTGGCCGTCAACTGTTATCCAGTAAGGGTCCGGTTTCAGTTCCCTTAACTTTCTATCATCAGGGGGCCTGGCATGGTCTGTATTCCAGTATGTGGCCAGGAAGATGCATACGGACTGGGCATTTTTCCTGTTTTGACCTTCAGTCGCCAGAACATAATTCTTAGTGAAGGTTTGCGGTGATATATTATTTTCTTCTGAAATTTTTAATACTTCTTTTTTGGAGAGTTTTACCAGTACAGCCTTTGACGTCCCCCTTTCAGAAATTCTGAGAAGAGCCCTTGACTCGCTGCTTCCTGCATAGACCGTTGTTATGCATGGAATTTGCCTAAAATACTGGGCCGCTACAATGGCGGCGGTCCTTCTTCCTCCGGACATCACGGGCATTCCATAAAACTCAAATAGTTTTTTCTGAATATCTTCAGCGTACTTATCTCCTTTTTCATAAATATCTTTTGAAATATATCTCAGTCGTCGGGCCAGGTCTTCCGCGGCCTCTGTAATGGGCCAGTCCACCCTTACATGGTAGTGGGAAATGGAGTATCTGTTTTTTCCCGCGGCGGGTTCTCTCTGAATTAAAAGGGCATAGTCAACCGGCAGAAGATCCCCAAGAAAGTTAAAAAAGTGAACGGACTCCAGATACTTTTGTGTTCTATCAAATTCTTTTTCAAGGGAAAGCGTCTTTGACAGCCGCATGTTCTTTTTGGTGGTCTTGTTGACTTCAAGAAACCGGATATACTTTTTATGAATGTCGGGAATAGTATCTTCACAGAATATGACAAGAAAAGCATTCTGGTGTTCATACTCGAGATCAGGAATCCTGGCACGGGGTTTTAACTCGCGTCTTTCTACAAACGGGTAGGGAATATTGTTTGCTTTGAACTTTTTATAGGAATCCGTGAGTGCATACTGAAGAAGAAAATGGTCGAGTTCATCACGTAAAAGTTCATAATATGACCGCCTCAAACGGTTGGCATTGCTCAGCTCTTCCCTATAATTCCAGAATCCCACGTAATGCTCCTGTCAATTTGGACTGCTTTTTAATCCGGATGTGAAACCATATACATTTTTTCCATGAAGCATATTTATTTTTTATGAATTAGGTAGCTTATATAATGATGGAACATAACATCGTTTCGTGCGATAGTCAACGGAATCATTGACAGACATAACTAAATTTGAGTAGATTTTTATGAATTTGAAAACAGCATATATGAAAAAGAACAAAAACATATCTTCGATAGGCACATCTGATTCCGAAAAAGGTAACCGAGGCGGGCTGCTTCTTGTATTGATACTATGCTGCTTCTTTTTTTCCGGCATGACCGGTTTGATATACGAAATTTTATGGACCAGAATGATCACCAAGGTCATCGGTAATGCGCCGTTTGCCGTAAGTATTGTCTTGTCGGTTTTTATGGCGGGGCTGGGAATCGGCGGATATATCGGCGGGAAACTGACCGACCGCGCAAAGAACAATATTCAACTGGTGGCCGTATACGGATTTTTGGAAATTACTATTGCACTATACGGCATGCTCATTCCGCTACTTCTTAATTTTCTGATGCCGCTGCAATCCGCTTTTTATAACCGCCTGTTTGACTATTTCCTGTACTACAATATACTGACAGTTATCGGTTGTTCCTTTGTTATTCTGATACCCGCCGTATGCATGGGTGCCACGCTGCCTGTGTTAAGCCGATTTTTTATTGTAAATCTTTTCCATGTGGGCACCCGTTTGGGACGATTATATGGTCTGAACACATTGGGTGCGGCCTTCGGTGCAATGCTATGCGGATTTTTACTGATTCGACATCTGGGAATGTGGGGAACAATGGGTATTGCTGCGGCTTTCAACATGATTATTGGTCTTTTCTGCATCTGCGCGGCCTATTTTATGTTTCCGAAAAAAAGTCCATTGCAAAGCAGAGTGGAAAAAGGTTCTGTTCCTGATATATATCGCGGGAAGGAATCTTTTCATAATGTAGCCTTATTCATTATCATCATTTCCGGTTTCAGCACCATGGCCTATGAGGTCATATGGACGAAACTGATCGGAATTATCGTAGGTCCCACCACTTACTCCTTCACCATTGTGCTCACGACATTTATTGCCGGTCTTGCCATGGGCGGTTTCGTTTTTGGAAAAGTATCCGATGGAGTGAAACGATTTCAGGTTATTCACATATTAATGGTGACCCAGGTCATTGCCGCATTATCTGCTTTGGTGGTCAGCCAGACTCTTGGAAACAGTCAGGTCTTTTATGCAAAACTTATTTTCAGCGTAAAGGATCATTTCACGCATCTTCTTTTGATTAAATCCTTAACTTTATTTGTATTCATGATAGTGCCGACATTTTTCCTTGGTGCCGCGTTTCCTTTAGCCGGTAAAATATGTACGAGTACACTGCAACACACGGGGCGCCGCATCGGATCCGTATATGCTGTAAATACAGCGGGGGCGGTGGCGGGGTCTTTTTGCGCCGGTTTTCTCCTGATCCCTCTCATTGGAAAAGAGGGGGGGCTGAAGCTGGTTATATCTGTTCAGATGGTCACTGCAGTAGCGCTTATGGGATATACTCAATGGAAAACAAAAAGCCATTTCAGCAAATGGGCCATATCCATGCTTCTGATTGCTGCCGGGGTTGGTCTTTTTCTCTTCCACTCCCCCTGGCCTCATTGGCATAGGAAGATGCTGGCAAGCGGAAAATATCACCGTTATCAGGAAATAGAACATACAAAGGTTGGCTGGACGGAGGCACTGGTTTCAGGGATGGATTTATTCTCCGGCTTTGAAAAAGATAAACTTGTCTTTTTTGGCGATGGAATCGGGGGGTTCACTACGGTATGGCAATCCGCAACAAATGTATTGGGCCGAACCGATTACACCATGCTTAACAATGGAAAAGCCGATGCCAGCAGCAGTAGAAGCGATATGTGTACCCAGACGGTTTCCGCCCATTTTCCCTTGATATTTCATCCCGGGCCCCAAGACGTTCTTGTGATTGGACTGGGGAGCGGCATCACGGCGGGTGAAGTGCTTCACTATCCCGTCAGCACGTTGGATGTGGTTGAAATCAGTGAACAGGTTGCCATCGCCAGCCGTTTTTTTACTCCCTGGAACAATGATGTGCTGTCAAGCCCAAAAACAAATCTCATCATCCAGGATGGGCGCGCCCATCTTGAACTGACTCACCGGACATACGACGTAATTATTTCCGAGCCGTCCAATCCCTGGATGGCAGGACTGGCGTCGTTGTTTACCCGGGAATACATGGAACTTGCCAAAAACCGACTGAAGGAGGGAGGGATTTATGTTCAGTGGTTCCACTCCTATCAAATGAACTGGCCTGTTTTTTCCATGGTGGGACGTACGTTTTCCACTGTGTTTCCCGAAAGTTTACTTTTGACCACGAACCCGGGAAAAATCGGTCCTGACTTTTTGCTGATAGGCTTCAAAGATAAAGCTGAACTGGATATAGGCGTTGCTCAAGACAATTTTCAGTATGCAAGGCGGTCAAACAATATGATGCTCTTTCGTCCGGATGTATTCATTCATCTGATCATCAGTGAAGACCTGAACACCCTTTTCAAAGAAGGTCCCATCAATACGGATAACAGGCCGCGTCTTGAATTTGCAGCGCCCGGGCTGATGCACCTTGATGTTGGGGATTCTGAAATCGGCAAAAGACTTCAAGCCAATATTCGGCTGAGCCAACAGTCAAATGAAATAATAGAAAGCTATTCCAACGACATTGAGAAGCAGATTGATTTTGCAGCCTTTGTACTCTCATTTCATCCAACGGACATGACTCAAATTGATTTTAACAGGGTACCGGGTGCCTCCAAAGAAAAATTGGCGGCATCACTGGAAAACTACTGCGAAGACTATGTCGTAAGCGACTTTTCGTTTATAG
>Ga0180435_10002045_pt1 | contig 20727 bp, 20 predicted proteins | sample SS_ome_3_FD_132467 | JGI IMG/M metagenome (GOLD analysis project Ga0180435, IMG submission 132467) | Hypersaline lake sediment archaeal communities from the Salton Sea, California, USA - SS_3_S_1 metaG | ecosystem: Environmental > Aquatic > Non-marine Saline and Alkaline > Hypersaline >...
CACTGCTTCAACCGGCCGTTCTCGTGCAGGGTTATGCCGCAGTGGAACATGCTGCCGTCGCAGGGCACACCGTCGATCACCGGGTCCTCCCGGCAGCAGTAATACTTCAATGCACCACCGGGATAGAAGGAGACCATCACCCCCTCCTTGCCGCCCCAGCCGCCGCGGCAGCGGTGCCCCTGGATTTCCAGGTCGCGGGGCAGCATGCAGGCTTTGGGGTTGCCCTGCTCGTCGACGAAAACCCAGGTCTTCGCCGGGAAGTCGATGCCGTTGCGCCGGTGGCCCTTCGCCAGCTGCAGCTCGTCCGGCTTCCAGTTGCCGTGGAGCACGACGAACCCCTTGCGGCAGGGCCAGCCGTCGATCACCGTGTCTCCGGCCAAAATGCCCAGCTTCTGTCCGTCCTCCCCCTCGCGGAACGAATCGAAGCGGATCCCGTTCTTCACCACGTTCTTCTCCGCCCCGATCTGCCACGGCGCGCAGGCCAGCACCGGCGCACCGGCCGCCAGGACCAGGCAGATCATCGCCATCGTTTTCCTCAGCGTGTCCATCGCCCCCCTCCTGCCGGGCGTTCCCGGCCTGTTCCACGTTCCACACCTGCCGCATCGACACCGTCATCACGGCCATTCGAAATACTGACGGTGCCGGCGGATCTCGACCAGCCGATGCTCGCGAAAGTGCAGATCGATCCTGTTAAAGTACCCGTGCTTCTCATCCACCAGCAGCGCCCAGTCATCGCTGGGCTTGACGAAGCGGAACTCGGTCTCATCAAAGGTGCCCGGCTGCCGCCGGGCCATCCACCCGGTTTCGAGCAGCATGTCCTCGTATTCCGGGAGTTCGGCCAGGGCCACTAGAGACCGATAGACGTCATTGTATGACTGGCCTGGTGTAATCGTGATCACACGTTCGCCGGATCCGGCCCTCCACACGCGGTCCGGCTTCCCGGGCCTTCCGGCTCCAATAACGAAGCCACGCTCGAATTCGATGGCCGTGGTCAACCTTCCGCCGAAGGAGAGCAGCCAGGTGTCCCACTGGTCGAAATGACGCTCGACCTCGAGAATCGTCATTGGTTCCAGGGATTCGGGGAACCGTTCCCGTTCCTCGTCCATGCCGCTCAGTGAATCCAGTGCGACGATATCCCCGGCACGGAACTTTTGCGCCGCAATGTCGTAAGCCACCGACTTGGATTGCCCGATGGTAAATCCGTAACCCTCACCCTTGGTGATCGATTCATCGATATAGGTGATCCACAAATACCCCACATGGGAGAGTGGGACGCCAAGAAGAATCACCGCCGAGATGATCAGGATGGAGGATGTCTTTCCGAGACGCATGGCCCAGCCCTCGCCTACCGCGCCAGCCGCAGGAACCGGTGGCAGGCCTCGTCGTTGCCATGGGGCGAGCCCCAGGCCCGGGTGATTCGCTGGGACAGCCCCTGCCCCGTCAGCCCGTCCATCTGCCGCCGGACCCGCCGCTCGAGATCGACACGGACACCGGTGCCGCCGAACTGCACCATGACGGTGGCCAGCAGGGCCATAATCATCAGCCGTTCAGGAAATCGTATGAGAGCCATCGTGTTCACCTCGCTGTGGGCCAGGCACTTTAGTTAAGATATTAACTATATACTTCCTAAATATCAAGAAGTCAAGCGTTGCGTTCATTTTTTTTGGCGGGCCGGGACGGCGGTTTTTTTGAGCGGGGATGACGGTCAGGGGGTGGGATCGGTCGGGTAGTCCGGAAAATGCTCTAGGGGCCCGGCCCGGCCCGGCGTTTGCCGCCCCGCCGCGGCGAGCAGTGCGGCGCGGACATAGGCCCGCGCTCCGCCCACGGCCTCGCGCAGGTCCCGGCCGCGGGCCAGCAGGGCCGCCACGGCCGAGGCGAGGGTGCAGCCGGTGCCCCGATCGTTGCGGGTGATGATCCGTGAGGCGGAGAGAGGCAGCGCTTCCTCGCCGTCGAAGAGCAGGTCACGGCAGGTGTCCGTTTCCCGGCCGTGGCCGCCCTTGAGCAGTACGGCCCGGGCGCCCAGCCGGTGGAGCTCCCGGGCCGCCGGCTCGAGGTCGCCGGCCCGGCGCAGCGGCCGGCCAAGGATCACTTCGGCCTCGGGGATGTTCGGCGTCACCAGGTCGGCCAGGGGAAAGAGCCGGTGGACGAGGATGTCGACAGCGTCCGGGTCCATCAGCTCGCCGCCGCTGGAGGCCAGCATCACCGGATCGACCACCAGATGGCCGATGCCGTGGTCCGTCACCGCCCGGGCCAGGCACTCGATGATCCCGGCATTGACCAGCATCCCGGTCTTCATCGCCGCCGCCGGCCGGTCGGCGAGCACCGCGTCGACCTGTCGTCGCACCAGTTCCGGGGCCACCGGCTCCACGGCCAGCAGTTCGCGGCTGTTCTGCACCGTGACCGCAGTGAGCGCCGCCGCACCATGCGCACCGAGGGCGGCGATGGTCTTCAGGTCGGCGGCGAGGCCGGCAGCGCCGCAGGGGTCGAGCCCGGCAGCGGCGATGACCAGCGGCGGATTGGCGGTGCCCCTCCCCATCCCGCTACTCCAGGTTCGGCCCGGCGCCGGCCAGGCTGCCGCCGTGCAGCACCGTCGAAGGATCAAAAGCGAAAAAATCCACCGAGGAGACGGGTTGCACCGTGCCGCCCTCCAGGCGGAACGCGCGGACCAGGCAGCCGAAGGCGGGCCCCGGGCCGGGGACGGCGAGGATCTCGTCGGTACCGTCACCGTCCAGGTCGCCGGCCGACACCCGCACCCCGTAGCGGGGGGTCTGGAAGGCGAAGAAGCTGGCGCCGGGGACCGGGGACACTCCCGTGCCGCCGTCATGGTCGAAGGCCCGCACGTGGGCACCGAACACGCCGCCGGGACCGGCGCCGGTGAGGATCTCGTCGATCCCGTCGCCGTCGATGTCGCCGGCGGCCACGTTGACCCCCCATTTCAGCGTGCCGTAGGCGAAGAAGCTGACCCCGGGCAGCGGTGTCACCGAAGCGCCGTCCCAGCTGAAGGCGCGGACGTGGGGGCCGAACACCGCCCCCGGGCCGGCGCCGGTGATCATCTCGTCGACGCCGTCGCCGTCCAGGTCGCCGGCGGTGACGTTCACGCCGAAGCGCGGCGTGCCGTAGGCGAAGAAGCTGACCCCGGGCAGCGGCTCGACGCCGGAACCATGGGCGTAACCGAAACCGCGGACGTGGGGGCCGAACACCGCCCCCGGGCCGGCGCCGGTGATCATCTCGTCGACGCCGTCACCGTCCAGGTCACCGGCGGAGACATTCACACCGAAACGCGGCGTGCCGTAGGCCATGAAGTTTACCCGGCCGGCCTCCATCTGCGCGCCGCACTGCTCGAAGGCCCGCACCTGGGGCCCGAACAGTTCACCGGGGCCCGGGCCGGTGAGCACCTCGGCATCGCCGTCACCATCCAGGTCGCCGGCGGCCACGTTGGCGCCGTAGTCGTCCACCCCGAAGACCGCGAAGTCGGTAAGCGGCTCGCCGGTGGCGGCGGGGTGGTAGATGCGGACCGCCGCCGGGTTGCCCGGCCCGGGCCCCGGGGCGGCAAGGAGCAGACAGGGCGGCGGGGCGAAGAAGACGGTGAGCATGTCGCTCCCGCTGTCCCCGCCGTAGCCCTCGCCGGCCGCGGCCACGCCGCCGGGAACCAGGGTTACGGCCCGGGCCTCGTCGCGTCCGGGCGGGGTTACCGGCCTGGTGTAGGACGCGGTCCAGAGCTGGTAGCCGAAGCGGTCGACCTTGAGCAGCACCATGTTCTGCAGCCCGCCGGCATAGCCTGCTTCTTCGACGCCGGCCACCAGCACGTTTCCGCAGCCGTCGTCCTCCGCGGCATAGGCGCAGTCGTCGCCGCCATTGGGCCCGTCGTGACGGATCGCGCCCACGGTCTCGCCCCCGGGAGAGACATGGAAGACGAGCAGTTCGGTGTCCCCTTCGAGGGTCGTACCGCGGCCCACGGCGAAGGAGCGGCCGTCCGGGGTCACCGCCAGGTCGAAACAGTCGTCGTCGCCGCCGAACGGGGAATCGTAACGCTTGACCCACAGCTCGTTGCCGTCGGCGTCGTAGCGCACCACCGCCAAATCGGTCCCGGCGCTGGCCGGCCCGTCCGAGGTGCCGGCCACCACCACGCCGCCTTCGGGGTGCAGCCGGATGGCCCGGGGCATGTCATCGCCGCCGTACTGGCTGGCGTAACGGGAGACCCAGGCTTCCGTGCCGTCCGCTTCGTAGCAGATGGTGCAGTAGTCCTGCCCCTGGCCGCCGCCGCCGGCGCTGCGGCCGGTGACATAAATCCGGTCGGCATCGTCGATGACCAGGGCGAAGACCTGGTCGTAGAACCCGGGAGGGCCGTTGTAATACTCGGCCCACAGCACGTCGCCATCGGCGCTGTATTTGATGGTGATGAAATCGTAGTCGGTCTCGTTGCGGTAGGAGATTCCCGCGGCCACCACGTTGCCCTCGCCGTCGAAGGCCACGTCGTAGCCGGAGTTGTTGCCGTCGCCGCTGCCGTTGAAATAGCGCTCCCAGCGCGTGCTGCCGTCGGCCTCGTAGACCACGGTGAGCACCTGGTGCCCCTCGGGCACCGCGACCCAGGAATAGCCGGTTACCGCCACCGCGCCGCTGAGCGGGTCGTGGGCGATGGCCTGGGGCGTGTCCCCGCCCTCCCCGGAAAAGCTGTTGTCCCAGAGCAGCGTGCCGTCAGGAGCGTACTTCAGGGTGAGGTAATCGGGATTGAAGACGTCGTCATCGCTGGTCCCGGTGACGTAGATCGACCCGTCGGGCGCCGCCACCATGTCCACGGCCTGGTCGGCGCCGGACGCTTCGCCGTCGTAGGCCTCGGCCCAGACCGCATTCATCAGACCAGCCGCCCGAACCGTCCCCGTGCCGGCCATCGCCAGCATGACCAGCGCCAGGGCGAGGGCCGGGCCCCGCCACCGCCGGCACTCCGTTTCTTCCGCCGTTGCCCGCATGTTACTTCCCCCTGAACAGAAAATTGATCACGTCACCATCCTCGACCTCGTAGTCACGGCCCTCGCTGCGCACCCGCCCCAGTTCCTGGAGCCGAGCCATCGACCCCTCGGCCAGCAGCTCGGCGCTGTCCACCACCTCGGCACGGATGAACCCCTCCTCCATGTCGCCGTGAATGCGGCCCGCCGCCGCCGGCGCCGCCGTGCCCGCCGGCACGTGCCAGGCGCGGAGCTTGTGGTTCGACGTGGTGTAGAAGGTGATCAGGTCGAGCAGCCGGGTGCAGGCTCCGGCCACCCGTGAGAGGCTGTCGCCGGTGATGCCCAGTGCCTGGCGGTACTCGCCGCGCTCCTCCCCCGGCAGGTCGAGCAGTTCGGCCTCCACCCGGGCCGACACCGGCAGCACCAGTTCCTCGCCCACCGCCTCGGCCAGGCGCCGCAGGGGCCCGCCACCGTCACCGGCCAGCTGCTCCTCGTCCACGTTGGCACAGTAGAGCACCGGCTTGATGGTCAGGAAGCCGTAGCCCTTGAGCGCCGGCCCCTCCCTGGGCCCCAGCTCCAGCGTGCGCAGCGGACGGTCGCCGGCCAGGTGGTCGCGCACCTTTTCCAGCAGGGCCGCCTGTTTCGCGAATTTCTTCGGTTCGGTGCGGGCCTTCTTCGCCAGCTCGCCGAGGGCCCGCTCCACCTGCTCCAGGTCGGCCAGCGTCAGTTCGAGGTCGATGAGGCCGGCGTCGGCGGCCGGGTCCACGTCGCCGCCGGTGTGCGCCACGTTCTCATCGCTGAAGCAGCGCACCACGTGCAGCAGGGCGTCGGTCTCCCGGACGTGGCCGAGGAAGCGGTTGCCCAGCCCCTCGCCCTTGTGGGCCCCCCGGACCAGGCCGGCCACGTCCACGAGATTCACCGCGGCGCCGAGGCATTCCTCGGGCTCGAGCAGGCGCTCCAGCTCGCAGAGCCGCGGATCGGACACGGCGGCCACACCCACGTTACGGTCGATGGTACAGAAGGGATAGTTGGACGCTTCGGCGCCGGCACTGGTCAACGCGTTGAACAGTGTGGATTTGCCCACGTTGGGCAGGCCGATGATGCCGACGGACAGCGACATGACACCCGGACCCCCGGGGTAGCCGTCGCGGGGCGAAACCGCTGCGGAGCCGGGGCCCGGCTGCCGGGCGGGCCCCCCGTCTTACCTGGCGTGCTCCACGGAGCGGAATTCGCGGATGACGGTGACCTTGATCTTGCCGGGGTATTCCGCCTCGGCCTCGATCTTCTTGGCGATATCGGAGGCGAGCACCATGGCGTGGGCGTCGTCCACCTTGTCGTTTTCCACCATGACCCGGATCTCGCGACCGGCCTTGATGGCGAATGCCTTGTCCACGCCGTCGAACGACTCCGACAGCCCTTCCAGCTTTTCCAGCCGCTTGATGTAGCCCTCGAGGCTCTCGCGCCGGGCACCGGGCCGGGCACCGGAGATGGCGTCCGCCGCGGAAACGAGCACCGAGATGAGGCTGGTGGCCGGCACGTCCTCGTGGTGCGCGGCGATGGCATTGAGCACCATGGGGTTCTCGTTGAAGCTCTGGGCGATCTTGACCCCGATCTCGGTGTGCGTGCCCTCCACCCCGCGGTCCACGGCCTTGCCGATGTCGTGCAGCAGGCCGGCACGCTTGGCGAACCGGGCGTCGATACGCAGCTGCTTGGCCATGGCGTAGGTCAGGAAGGCCACCTCGATGGAGTGGTTGAGCACGTTCTGGCCGTAGCTGGAACGATACTTGAGCCGGCCCAGCAACTGGACCAGCTTCTTGTTCATGTTCTTGATCCCCAGTTCCTTCGTAGCCCCTTCACCGGCCTTGAGGATCTGCTCCTCCATCTGCACGTTGGCCTTGACCACCACGGCTTCGATACGGTCGGGGACGATGCGCGAAGAGGTGATCAGTTCCTGCAGGGCCACCCGCGCCACCTCGCGGCGGATGGGGTCGAAGGCTGAGATGAGCACCGCCTCGGGAGTGTCATCCACCACCAGCTGCACGCCGGTGGCCTCCTCGAAGGCCCTGATGTTCTTGCCCTCGCGGCCGATGATCTTGCCCTTCAGCTTCTCGTCCGGCAGCTGGACCACCGAGACGGTGGTCTCGGCGCTGTGGCTGCCGGCGCAGCGCTCGATGGCGTTGGTGATGATCCGCTTCGCTTCCTTGGTCGCGGTGGCGGTGGCCTCGTCCTTGATCTCCTTGATCAACACCGCCGCATCGTAGCGCGCCTCTTTCTCCAGCGAGCGGAAGAGCTCCTTCTTCGCCTCTTCCCGCGAATAGCCGCTGATCTGCTGCAGCTTGCGCTGCTGCTCCTGCTTGTCCTCCTCGACGGACTCGGCCTGCCGCGCCAGCTCGTCGGCCCGAAGGTCGAGCGATTTCTCGCGCTCGGCGACCTTCTTCTCGCGGGCGACCATCATGTCGCTCTTCTTGTTCACGTTCGCTTCGCGCTGGTTCAGCCGGTTTTCGGTTTTGGCCAGCGTTTCGCGATGCTCGCGGACCTCGGTCTCGATCTTCTCCTTTTCGCTGTAGATCTGTTCCTTGCCGGCGAGAACGATCTTCTGCTTCTCCCGCTCGCCCTTCCGCTTGGCCGACTCGATGAGCCGTTCGGCGTTGCGCGAGGCCTCGTCCAGCTTGCGCTTGTCCGAGTGCTTGCGGAAATAGTGGGAGATGATGTAGCCGATGAGGCCGCCAACCAGGGGCCCCACGAGAATGAGCAGTTTCATCAATTCGATTTTTGGCATCGGTATGGCTCTTTCCTGTCCAAGCCCCGGCCGCGGAAGTCTCCACCGGCGAAGCATTTATAGCAGAAACTATTACGAATCAATTATATGCCCAAGCCCACCAGCCCGTCAATCGGGACGGGCCTTGACCACCGGGGGAAGCGTGGTCTACTGTTTCCCGGGCGGGATGGAGCACCGGCGCCGCGGTGGCGCGGCACAGCGGAAAGGACCCGGACATGGGCAAGGACCTTTACTTCGAATGCGTGGGCGGCGCCAGCGGCGACATGTGCCTCGGCGCCCTGGTGGATCTCGGCATGCCGGTGGCGCTGCTCCAGGAGGCGATGGACGGGCTGCTCGGCGCCGGCGCCGTGGCCTTCGGCCAATCGCACCGCGAAGAGCACGGCATCCGTGCCACGCAGCTCGCCGTCGACGTGCTGGAACAGGGAACGCACCACCGGCACCTGGAGCACATTCTGGGCATGATCGGCGGTTCCAGCCTGCCCGACCCGGTCAAGACCTCCGCCTCGGAGGTCTTTCGCCGACTGGCCGATGCCGAGGGGCACGTCCACGGCATGCCGCCGGAGAAGGTCCACTTCCACGAGGTGGGCGCGGTGGACGCCATCGCCGACATCACCGGCACCTGCCTGGGCCTGCACCACCTGGGCGTGGAGCGGGTCTTCACCGGGCCGCTGAAGACCGGGCGCGGCACCATCCACGCCGCCCATGGCGTGATCCCGGTGCCCGCACCGGCCACCCTGGCCCTGGTCAAGGGGCGCACGCTGCAGTATCTCGACATGGAGGGGGAGCTGACCACCCCCACCGGCGCCGCCCTGCTCTGCACCCTGGGCGAGGAGCGGCTCTCGTTGGCCATCCGGCCCGAACGGACGGGCTACGGGTGCGGCAGCAAGACCTTCCCCGGCCTGCCCAACCTGCTGCGGGCCACTCTGGGCCAGGCCGACGAAGCGGCGTGCGCAACGCACGGCCACGGGCGGTGCGGCGGCGAGGGGCACCACCACTGTCACGGGCATCACCACGACCAGGATGGGCCCCACGAACATCACCACGACCACGATCACGATCACGACAACGGAGGGCCATCATGATATCCGGCAATCTGTCAGCACGAGAGTCCGGTCCGGCGCGAGCGGCGATGATCACTGCCCTCCTGGGCATCGCCCTGCTGCTCACCGCCACCGGTTGCGGCACCGGGGCCACTTCGTTCGACCTGGCCGAGGCCCACGTGGAGTGGATCGCGTTTGCCGACGAGCTGCCCGCCGGTGAAACCGCCGCCGATCGCGAGGACCGGGCGGAAAAACTGGCCGCCGAAGCGACACGGCTGCTGGGGGACCGGCAGCTGACCGGACTCGCCGGCGATGAGGCATACCACGCCGGCTCGCTGCTCCTGGCCGCCGGGCGCGCCGGCGAGGCCGCGGCAATGCTGGAGTCCGCGCTCCCCGGACTCGGCTCCCACAAGGACCAGGCACTGGTGGCCGCGGCGGCCGCCCGACTGGAGACCGGTGACGCGGACCGCGCACGGGACCACCTGATGGCCGTCTCCGACCGGACCATCGCCCCCGCGGTGGCCGGCAGCTGGTGCAGCGTGACCTTCGATCTGGCAGAGGCCTTCGAGGAGGAGCAGCGCTGGTTCGAGACCCTGCCGCTGCTGCAGCTGGTGCGGGACAGCGGCGATGATCGGCTGGGCCCGGTGGCCGCCCGCTGGATCGCCTACGTGCACCGCGACGCGGGCAATGAGCAGGCGGCCAAGAGCGCTGCCCGCGACGCCATGGACCGCTATCCCGAAGATGAAAACCTCAACGTGCGGATGACCAACTTCCTCCACCAGGGCGGTCTGGTGGAGCGGCAGCTGCCGGAACTGCCCCGGATGACCTGGGTCGGCGAGGGAGCGGACGGGATGAACCTCGCCGAGCTGATGGAGGGCAAGGTGGTCCTCATCGACATCTGGGCCCCCTGGTGCCCGCCCTGCCGCCGGTCGTTCTCCTTCCTGCGCGAACTGCAGCAGGTTAACGGCGACCTGGGCTTCCAGGTGGTGGGTCTGACCCGCCTCTACGGCTACTACGAGGTCGAGGAGGTCCGGGTGCCGGACACGCCGCCGGAGAGGGAACTCGAACTCATCGAGGCCTTCGTGGCATCCCACGATCTTACCTGGCCGGTGGGCGTGACCGACCATGGCGACAAGCTCTTCACCGCCCTCGGCGTGGCCGGCATCCCCAACTTCATCGTCATCGACCGCAAGGGCGTGGTGCGCGGCACCTTCCTCGGCGAAACGGCCCCCACCCGGGCCCGCATCGAAGCGATGATCAACGACTCGCTGAACATCTCGCTCGACGGCTAGGGGCATCGGGGACGTAGAGAACCGGGGACGTACATGAATACAAGCATTATTCAGCCGAATAATGCATGTATTCATGTATCCCCGATGCCTACCGTTTTCTCGGGGTGCGGGCCAGCACCAGGGCGCTCACCGGGCCGGACCCGGCGTCGAGAAGGGCCGCGGCGCAGGCTTCCAGCGTTGCCCCGGTGGTCACCACGTCGTCCACCAACAGCACCCGTTTCCCGGCCAGCCCGCGGCGCCAGCCGGCACGGAACGCCCCGCGCATCCGCTCCCGCCGCACCTCCGCCCCCCGCCCGGTCTGCGTGCCGGTGCGCCAGCACCGACGCAGGGCCCGGGCCGGCGCCAGCGGGATGCCGAACCGCCGGGCCACCACCGCGGCGAGCAGGCGTGACTGGTTGTAGCCCCGCCAGCGCTCCCGCGCGGGGTGCAGGGGCACGGGCACCAGCAGCCGCGGCCGTTTCCAGGCCCCGCAGCGCTCCCGTTCCAGCCGGGCCAGCAGGTCGTTGAGCAGCGCACCGAGGGGGCGGGACAGGTCGTCCCGCCGGGCGTATTTGAGCAGGTGCACCGCCTCACGCAGCGGACCACCGTACTCGCCTGCCGCGGCCACCGGAAAGCCGGTCTCGATCACGGAAACCGCGGCGGCGGACGGGTCACTCTCGCGGTTCAACGGCATGGCATCGAGACAGCTCCGGCAGACACCGGCACGCAGGGCGCCGGGCCCGGTGATCGGTGTGTCGCAGACGGCGCAGACCGGCGGGTAGAGCAGGGCCAGCATCCCCTCGCCAAGCGCAGCGGCGGCAGCAAAGCCCCTCCTCCCGCCGGTAACCGCCCAGCGGGAGAACAGGGCACGCCAGCGCTCCGGAGAGGGGGACCGGCGATAGGCCATGGAACAGGGGAAGCAGGCACAGGGACGGACCTGGGCCCGGGTCCAGGATCTCGTCTCGACAGGATCGGGAAAATCGTCAGTCCGAGCGTCGGCCGCCGCCGAGCAGCAGCCGGTCATCACGCCGCGGGAGATAGATCGGGCGACTGCTCAGCCCCAGCGTCTCGGGGTCGACATTCTCCCGCATCTGCACTTCGATGGTGCCCCAGGAACGGCAGGACGAACAGCGGTCGGCCCACTTCTCGTACTCGGTGTGGCAGCTGGTGCACTCGTAGGTCAGCTCCACGGTCTTCAGCTCGCGGATCACCCGCCGGTAGGCGTTCACCGCCCCCTCGTAGTCGCCGCGCCGCTGCCGGATGCGCGCCAGCAGGTAGTGCAGCGTCGGGGAATTGGCCATCTGCTCGCGAAGCGATTCGAAGACGTCGTTGGCGTCGTCGATCATCTCCAGTCGGTAGTAGAGCTTGCCCAGCATGAACCGGGCAACGATGTCCTTTTCCGCCCGGGTGGCCACGCGGCGGTGGATCTCGATGACCTGCTGCGGATCGTCCCGTTCGAGCAGGAACTCGGAAATCCGCTCGAGGAAGATCGGCGAGTTGGTGGCCAGGAAGCCCTTTTCCCACGTCTCCAGGGCCAGCCGGTGGTTCTCGTTCTCCAGGTGCGTCTCGCCGAGAGCCAGGTGGGCCGGAATGAAATCGGGGCGCTTCTTGAGCAGTTTGCGGAATTCGGCAACGGCCTCCTTGAGGCGCAAGTCCGCTTTCTTCTGCTGTCCGATCTGGTAGCGGATGCCCAGCAGCTCGTTGTCTTCGCCGCTCCCGGCGGGGTCGCGCAGCGATCGGGAGCTGATGTTGCGCTGCACCGCCTCGGCATCCTCCCAGCGGCCCAGGCGGATGTGCAGATCACGCAGGCGGCGGTAGGACGTGACGCTGACCTTGGGCTTGAGGGCGATGATCTTCTTCAGGCAACCCTCGAGCCGGCTCCAGTCCTCCATGGCCTCATAGTCGTCGGCCAGGGCGTAGAGCGGGGCCACGTCGTCCTCGGCCAGGTGATGGGCCTTCTGGTGCAGGTCCACCGCCTCTTCGAGACGGCCCAGCTTGCGGTGAGTGTCGCCGGAGCGGAGCAGGGATTTCAGGTGACGGGAGTCGCGCTCGAGGGCTTTCTGGAAATGCTTCAGCGCCATCTCGTCCCGGCCGCTGAGGATCTCCTCGACACCGCGGCCGTATTCCAGTTCAACGGCCTCGCCGGCCCGCTGCAGGCGGTTGCGCCGCCAGTTGAGGAATGACGTGCGGAACCCGCTGAGCAGCATCCAGACGAAGGAGATCAGCAGGCCGCAGCCGAAGGCCAGGGCGAGCATGATGTACATCGGGATGACCACGTCCTTGCAGACGGTGAAGTTCTGCTTGAGAACCTCGTGGTTCCCGATGATCAGGAACGAGGTGCCGAAAACGAGCACCAGCGCGGCGAGAAGGATGATAAAAGCCTTGAGATTCATCATACCCCCGGTCCGTCGCCCGCGGGGACGCGGACAAGATCAGGCAACGTTGATGTCAGGGCCGTCGGCCCGGCAGCGGGCAGTATACCACAGCGTTCAATCGTGGAGTTTGCCCTCGTCCCACAGTTCCTGGCACTGGATGCAGTGCCGGGCCCAGGGGATCGCCTTGAGCCGTTTCGGCTGCACTTCCTTGCCGCAGTTGGCGCAGAAGCCGTACTCGCCTTCCTCGATGCGCAGCCGGGCCTCGTCCACCAGCTGCAGCAGCCGGCGCTCCGCAGCACTGAGCGAATAGAGGAATTCCTTGGTGTAGGCTCGCTGGGCCACGTCGGCGTAATCGCGGCTGCCGTCAACCGTGCTGAAGCCCTTCACCTCGGCCTTACTCTTGCTCAGGCCTTCGGTGAGGTGCTTCCGCTTTTCGGTCAGCGCCGCATAGAGTTCACCATACTTTTTCAGCTGGGATTTCTTCTTCGGCGCCTTTTTGGCAACAGCCTTCTTGGCCACGGCCTTTTTCACGGCCTTTTTCTTGGCCGTTTTCTTTGGCGCGGCCTTCTTCACGACCTTCTTTTTGGCCGTTTTCTTCGCCGCGGCCTTTTTCACGACCTTCTTCTTGGCCGTTTTCTTTGGCGCGGCCTTCTTCACGACCTTCTTTTTGGCCGTTTTCTTGGCCACGGCCTTTTTCACGACCTTCTTTTTCGCCTTTTTCTTGGCCACGGCCTTCTTCACGGCCTTCTTTTTGGCCATTTTCTTTGCCGCGGCCTTCTTCACGGCTTTCTTCTTCGCTGCCTTCTTCTTCGTCGCCATGCTGTTCCTCCACCACTGCCGCGGCCGCTGCCGGCCACGGTGTTGCCCGGACGCTGATCCATCGACAGCGTCAGGAGGCCTCCTCTCCGGATTCCCCGGACAGGGGCGGGGTAATCACCGGTGCATCACTCCACAGCCGCTCGAGCCCGTAAAAGACCCTGCGGCTCTCGGAAAAGACATGGACCACGAAATCACCGTAATCGATGAGGATCCATTCCGCCAACCGATAGCCCTCCATGCTCAGTGGGCGCAGTTTTACATCCCTCAACCGGTCCACGACCTGGTCGGCGATGGCCTGGTTCTGCCGGTCGGACCTGCCGTGGCAGATGAGGAAATAATCGGTAAACGATGCCAGCCCCCGCAGGTCGAGCACCGTCACGTCTCCGGCTTTCTTCTCGTCGGCCGCCAGCGCAGCGGAGGTGAGATGTTTTTGCACCTCTTCGGCGGCTATCGTTTTCTTTTCGAGCACGTTACCTCGCTTGTCCGCCCCGGCCATCAGAGCCCGGCGCCGACGGCTTCATAGAGCCCCTGTTTCTGCAGATACCGTTCGACACCATCGGGCACCAGGCCGGCCAGCGATTCACCGCGGGCCGCCCGTTCCCTGATCGACGTGGAGGACACCGTCACTTCCCCGGTGCGAAGAATGAACACAGCCGGACCACCGGCCGATGCGTTTTCCGGCGCCCGATCGTGGACCTCGATCACCGGCACCCCGGAACCGTCCAGATCCTCGCTGCCCTGGCGCGGCAACAGGATGACACTGCAGCGTACCAGCAGCTCGCGATAGTCCTTCCAGGTTTCGATTTCACCCCAGGAATCGGTTCCCATCAAAAAGTATAACGCAACCTCATCGCCCAGCCGTTGGCGGACCCGGTTGATGGTGTTGATCGTGTACGACGTCTCCTCGGACCGCAGCTCCAGAGCCGAGGGCACCAGGTCCGGGTGTCCCTCGGTGGCCAGGGCCACCATGGCATAGCGGTGCCAGGGATCGCTGACCCCCGCGGCCTCCTTGTGCGGCGGGATGCGGGCCGGAATGAACCAGATGCGGTCGAGCCCGAACGCGTCGAGGACCCGTTCGGCCATCCGCAGATGGCCGTTGTGGATCGGATCGAACGTCCCGCCGAACAGCCCGACCTTCATCATGGTCACTCCCAACGCTCCTTGCCATTGCCGGTATCGCCGTCGAAGAGCAGCGCCGAAACCCGGTTGAGCAGACCCTCGATCCCCGTGCCGCTGACGCTGGAGATAGCGGTCATCTCCTGGCCGCTCTCCCGGCAGTGCGCTTCCAGCTCATCCAGCCGCTCCTGGTCCCCCAGGGCATCGATCTTGCTCGCTGCCACGATCTGTGGCTTTGCCGCCAGCCGGGCGTCGTAGCGCTCCAGCTCGCGGTTGATCGTCTCCAGGTCGTCCACCGCCGATCCGCCCTCGCCGGGCTGGGAGACATCCACGAGGTGGATCAGAACCCGCGTCCGCTCCACGTGCTTGAGGAACCGGTCACCGAGGCCGGTCCCCTGGTGCGCCCCCTCGATCAGGCCCGGGATATCCGCGGCCACGAAGCTGCGGAACCCGTCCAACTCCACCACCCCCAGGTTGGGCACCAGGGTGGTGAAGGGATAGTCGGCGATCTTGGGCCGGGCCTGCGAAATCCGGGAGATCAGCGTCGATTTCCCGGCATTGGGCAGGCCGATGATCCCCACGTCGGCCAACAGCTTGAGGTCGAGATAAAGGACCTTCTCCTCGCCTTCCTCCCCGTCGTCGGCCCGACGCGGCGCCTGGTTGGTGGCCGTCTTGAAGCGGGCGTTCCCCCGCCCGCCACGGCCCCCCCGGACCACCAGCACTTCCATCCCGTGCCGGTCCAGATCGCAGAGCAGCTCGGTGCGCTCCGGGTCGAGGTAGACCAGGGTGCCCACCGGCACCTTGACCACCTCGTGATTGCCGCTCCGGCCGGTCTTGTCGCTTCCCTGGCCGTGCTGGCCCCGCTCGGCCTTGAAGTGCTTCTTGTGCCGGAAGAGGCTCAGCGTGTTCAACGCCCGATCGCTGACCAGGCTCACATCGCCGCCGCGCCCCCCGTCGCCCCCGTTGGGGCCGCCAAAGGGTACGAATTTCTCACGACGAAAACTGACACAGCCATTGCCGCCCCGGCCGGCCCTGACCACGATTCTGGCCTGATCGACGAACATGGATCCCAATACTGTGGGGAGACAAACGGCCGCTGCTGGCCTGGCGGGGTGGCGGTGGGGCGGCCGGGCCGCCCGCAACCGGTTCAGGCGGACTGGGGATAGACGCTGATGAAACGGCCCTTCCGGCCCTTATCCTCGAACTCGACCACGCCCCCGATCTTGGCAAACAACGTATCGTCCTTGCCCCGACCCACGTTCTTTCCGGGCTTGAACCTGGTGCCGCGCTGGCGAACCAGGATCGAGCCGCCGGTCACGGCCTGACCGGAGAAGCGTTTGACACCCAACCGCTGGGCGTTGCTGTCCCTGCCGTTTCGGGAGCTGCCTCCCGCCTTTTTGTGAGCCATCTTGAATCTCCTCCCCGGGACCGCGACCCCGGGTATGCGGGACGAGGCCCTTCGGCTCCGCCCGCGGCCGCTTCGCGATCAGACGGTGATCGAGTCGACGAGCACCTCGGTGAACAGCTGACGGTGCCCCGCCTTGCGGCGATACTGCTTTCTGCGCTTTTTCTTGAAGACAACGATCTTGCTGCCCTTGCCCTCGGAGAGCACGGTACCGGTGACCCTGGCGCTCTCCACGAGGGGATTGCCCACCGTCACACCGTCATCGGTGCTGATGAAGAGGACCTGGTCCAGCTCGATCTTGTCCCCGGGCTGAGCATCCAGTTTCTCGAGGCGCAGGGTCTCACCCTCTTCCACCCGGAACTGTTTGCCGCCGGAACTGATAATGGCGTACATCGTTTTCTCCAGTCTACCTTCGTGCACGGCGAACGTCTTGCCGAAAGGGCATTCTTTTACCACACGGCCCCTGTCCTGTCAAACTCAAATTGCATTGTTCCCGCCCCGGTGGTAGCCTTTTTTTCATCGGAGGGCATACCGGCCATGAAAAACAAGTCCCCATCCCCGCTCCCACCGGAAAATGCCGGCCGGGAAGAGATCATACGCTGGTACCACCGGCGAACCAAGCATCATTTTCACGCCTTTGCCCCGGGCCCGGGGCGGATGGAGTGGTCCAGCCAACCGGAAGAGTTCCGTTCCTACGGGGGAACAGAGGAAATCGGGCTGGAAATACCGGAAACAAGGCATTCCATCCCCTGGAAATCACTTTTTGACACCGACATCAATACGTCACCACTTGATTTCAGGACAATATCGAGCTTTTTATACCATTCCATGGCGATTTCCGCCTGGAAACGTCGTTCCGGCGCCTGCTGGGCCCTTCGTGTCCCCCCTTCCAGCGGCAATCTGCACCCCCTCGAAGCCTATCTCGCCCTGCCCGCCGTCGAGGGGCTGGGCGACCGTCCCGCGATCTGCCACTACTCGCCACCAGGGCACTCCCTGGAGCGGCTCACCCGTTTCGATGAAGCGACCTGGCGGGACCTGACCACCGGCCTGCCCGCCGGCACTTTTTTCGTCGGGATCACCGCGATCCACTGGCGCTGCTCCTGGAAGTACGGCGAACGCGCCTGGCGCTACTGCCGCCTCGATGCCGGCCACACCCTCGGTGCCCTGCGCTATGCCGCGGCGGCCCTGGGCTGGGGCCTGCGGCTGCTCGACGTGCCCCACCAGCGGCTGGCCGCTTTCCTCGGCCTGCCGCGGCAGGACGGCCTCCCGGCCCACGAACGGGAGACCCCGGAACTGCTGGCCGCGGTCTTCCCCAACGGCGGGTCGGGCCGGATGACCGAAGCCCCGCTACCCGCTGCGGCGGTGGACCGGGTGGCCGGGGGCCCGTGGGAAGGCACGCTGACGACCCGGGAAGGCCGCCACCGGGACTGGCCCGTCATCGAACGGGTGGAGGAGGCGGCCCGACCAATGGAAGGCGATCCGGGGCCCGGACCGGCCACCGAAAAATTGGCGGCGGCGAAACGGGACGGGGGCGGGGGTGACGGCCCCGACGCCCTGGAGCTGGTCCGACGGCGCCGGAGCGCCACCGGGCTGGACCGGCGGGGCACCATGGAGGCCGACGCGTTCTTCGGCCTGCTCGAACGCCTGCTGCCTCTGCACGACCCCGGACCATGGGATGCCATGGGCAGGGCCCCGCACATCGACCTGCACCTCATGATCCACCGGGTGTCCGGTCTGCAGCCGGGCCTCTACACCCTGGTGCGCACCGCCGGCGGCCGCGAACGGCTGGCCGCGGCGATGAACCCGGAGTACGCCTGGGACCGGCCGGCGGGCTGCCCGGAACAGCTGCCCCTCTTCCTCAACCTGGCCGGGGACCTCACCGACCTGGCCGAAGGCCTCTCCTGCGGGCAGGAGATGGCGGGCGACGCCGTCTTCACCCTCGCCATGACCGCCGATCTCGAAGCGGCCCTGGCCGCCGGCGGCGCCCCGGCCTACCGCCGGCTGTTCCAGGAGGCCGGGCTGGTGGGCCAGGCGCTCTACCTCGAGGCCGAGGCCGCCGGCCTGCGCGGCTGCGGCATCGGCTGCTACTTCGACGACGGCTTGCACAAGCTGCTCGGGGTGGACGAGGAACGCGGGTCGCAGAGCCTCTACCACTTCGTGGTGGGCAGGGACGTGCCGGAGCGGGGAGCCGAGCTGCTGCCGCCCTACCCGGCCCCGGAGGCGCGATGAGCGAAGAAACCACCGCCTATCTCAGCCTCGGCTCCAACCTTGGCAACAAGGCCCGGCACATCACCGAAGCCGCCCGCCGGCTGGAGGGTCCCGGGCTGCGGGTGGCCCGTTCCTCGTCCCACTGGCTCACCGAACCGGTGGATGGGGCCGGCCCCGAGTGGTTCGTCAACTCGGTGCTGGAGGTGGCCACCACCCTCGGCCCCTTCGAGCTGCTCGACCGCTGCCTCGACGTGGAAGTGGAGATGGGCCGCAAGCGGCTCACCACCACCCGCGCCCGCACCGCCGACGTGGATATCCTGCTCTACGGCGGCCTGGTCATCGAGGACCCCAGGCTCACCTTGCCCCACCCCACGATGCACCGCCGCCGCTTCGTGCTCGAGCCGCTTGCCGAACTGGCCCCGGCCCTCGAGCACCCCCGGCTCGGCCGCACGGTGGCCATGCTGCTCGAGGACTGCGACGACCCGGCACTGATCACGCGCATCGGCTGAACCGAGCCGCGAAATCCTTGAAAAATGGCCCAGAACACGCTATACTTTTCTTTTTAACGATCGCTCAATTCGTTGATAATGAATGGTTAAGCACAATATCAAGCATCGCTACATCGCCGTCGAGGGGTGTATCGGATCCGGGAAGACGACCCTGGTGAACCTGCTCGCCTCCGAGCTGGACGCCCGGGTGGTGCTCGACGAGCCGGACAACCCGTTCCTCAAGGACTACTACGAGGACAAGCGGGGCGCCGCCTTCCAGGCCCAGCTCTTCTTCCTGCTCAGCCGGCACCGGCAGCAGACCGAGCTGAACCAGGCGGACCTCTTTCAGCAGATGGTGGTCTGCGACTACCTCTTCGAGAAGGACAAGATCTTCGCCTACCTCAGCCTCGAGGACAGCGAACTGATCCTCTACGAGAAACTGTACAACATGCTGGCCCAGAGCGTGCCGGCGCCCGAGCTGGTGGTCTACCTCCAGGCCTCGAACGACACACTGCGCCAGCGAATCGAGAAACGCAACCGGATCTACGAGAGCGATATCAGTGACGAGTACATCATCGAGCTGAACCGCGCGTACACCTATTTCTTCACACACTACTCCGAAGCTCCGCTGCTCACGGTGCAGACCGACGGCGTAAACTTCATGGAGGACCGCAGCAAGCTGCTCGACCTGATCGTTCAGATCGAGACGGCCACCGAGGGCTCCCAGACCTACCTGCCGCTTGGATCCGATTGACCGGGACGGCAGATCCGGAAAGGGCGCCCCGACAACACAGAGCAGAAGTGATTGCCTGACCTCGACTGCGGTGAGGAATCGCTTCTCATGACAGGATCGATTCGATCCCCGAATTCCCTCTACCCGAGACGGGCCCCGGCGGCCAGGGAGGGGAGAACAAGGAGCGACGACCGATGACCGACCCACAGACCCTGGAACGGGTCACCATCCCCCGACTCCGCAAATCGAAAGCCGACGGCGAGAAGATCGTCATGCTCACCGCGTACGACTACCCCTCGGCCCGGGTGCTCGACGCCGTGGGCGTGGATATCCTGCTCGTGGGTGATTCCCTGGCCATGGTGGTGCTGGGCCACGAAAACACCCTCTCGGTGACCATGGACGAGATGATCCACCACACGAAGGCGGTCTGCCGCGGCCGCAAGCGGGCCCTGGTGGTGGGCGACATGCCCTACCTCTCCTACCACATCGACCGCCGGGAGAGCCTGACCAACGCCGGCCGCTTCATCAAGGAGGCCGGGGCCGACGCGGTGAAGCTCGAGGGCGGCCGCAAGCGCTGCGACCTGATCAAGGCGCTGATCGACTGCGAGATCCCGGTGATGGGCCACATCGGCCTCACCCCGCAGTCGGTGAACGCGCTGGGTGGGTTCAAGGTGCAGGGCAAAACCGCCCGGGCCGCCGACGAGCTGGTCAAGGACGCCCTGGCGGTGCAGGAGGCCGGGGCTTTCTCCCTCGTGCTCGAGGGCATCCCCGACGAGCTGGCCGAGATCATCACCGGCGAGGTCTCCATCCCCACCATCGGCATCGGCGCCGGCCCGGCCTGCGACGGACAGGTGCTCGTCTTCCACGACATGCTGGGGCTCTACGAGTCGTACGTGCCGAAGTTCGTCCGCCGCTACGAAGACCTTCATGGTAAAATCACCGCGGCGGTGAGCCGCTATATCGACGACGTGCGCGAGGGTTCTTTCCCCTCGCAGTCCGAGTCGTATCACGCCAGCTCGAAGACGCGGGAGAAGCTGGAACGGAAATACCACCAGCGGCAGGAAAGCCAATGATCACGGCAGCCACCATCGAAGAGGCACGGGCGGCCCTCCAGCGGCTCAACCCCGACGGATCGAAGCGCGTGGGCTTCACCCCCACCATGGGATCACTGCACCAGGGGCACCTCAGCCTGGTGCGGGCCTCCCGCGAGGAAAACGACATCAGCGTGGCCAGCGTCTTCGTCAACCCGACCCAGTTCGGCCCGAAAGAGGACTTCGACAGCTACCCCCGCGAACCGGACCGGGACAGCAAGCTGCTGACGAACGAAGGCCTGGACCTGCTCTTCCTGCCCCAGCCGGAGGAGATCTACCCCCACGGCTTCCACACCAGCGTGCGGGTGAAGAAGGTCACCGAGAACCTTTGCGGCGCGAGCCGCCCCGGCCACTTCGACGGCGTGGCCACGGTGGTGGCCAAGCTGTTCAACATCCTCCGCCCCCACCGGGCCTACTTCGGGCTCAAGGACGCCCAGCAGGTGCGCGTGGTGGAAACGA
>Ga0180435_10002046_pt1 | contig 20714 bp, 15 predicted proteins | sample SS_ome_3_FD_132467 | JGI IMG/M metagenome (GOLD analysis project Ga0180435, IMG submission 132467) | Hypersaline lake sediment archaeal communities from the Salton Sea, California, USA - SS_3_S_1 metaG | ecosystem: Environmental > Aquatic > Non-marine Saline and Alkaline > Hypersaline >...
ATCCTGAAGCGAACAAACCACAGGAACATTGATTCGTTGTTTGATCCGATGCGCAAGACCCAACAACAAAGCATTCGATAAGTGAATCACATCCGGATGATAATGGTTTGCAATCCAGTCTACCATTCGCTCCAATTCCTCTTTTTGCTGCCCTTCTTCGCCCAGCAGCATCGAGATGGTCATTTCCTCCAGGCCCTTTGGCCGGGTGGAACCGGAAAAATTTGCTGCTAAATTCAGCATCAATGGAGAATTCAGGAAATTATCAAACCATTCAGGTGCTTTTCGAAAGATGGGATACTGCTGCTTTAAGTAAATGCTGATTGCTCCATAAAAAACGGGAGAACGATTCAAATCCTGTTCATCGGCAAAAAGAGGTAAATACATGGGAAGTTTTACCACCTCGTGACCCAGTTTACGAATTGCTTCCACATATTTGCTATCGCGCAAACAGTTTCCACAATAAAAACTTCCTCCCGATCCGGGTATGATTTGCAGTATCTTCATGTATTTATAATTTTGAATGAGTGAATGAGTGAATTCTTCAATACCTAACACCCTATAACTAATAACTTCCAACGTCAGCTAAAGCAGACGGCAATTCTGCCCCTAATTCCCAAAACAATACACCCTGCCGTCTTCAGCGCCGACGATTATTTTCTCATCCACCACAGCCGGATTGCCGCTCAAGGGGCTTCCCAACTCATAGCTCCAAAGAAGTTTCGCATCATTCAATCCTAAGACCAGAAAGTCTCCCCGCATGTTTGCAACTACTATTTTTTCATCCACAATAATCGTAGAAGCATCAATTCTGCTTCCGGTGTTGAATTTCCAGATCAACTCTCCGGTTGTCTTGTTGAAACAATAAAGATTCCGGTCACGGTTTCCTATTACCAAAAAGTTCCTGTATAATGAGGGAGAAGCAATAAACGGTAAATGAACTTTTTCATCTTCATATTGCCAGACAATTTTCTCTTCCTTCAGGTTAACACAGGTAAAACGACCGTCATAGTCTCCAACATAAGCATAGTGTTTATCAATTGTTGCGGAACTTGCTACATAATTTGCTACATCAATTTTCGATTTTAGTTCCCCAGATTTCAGATCGACCACATGAAGAAATCCATCACATCCTCCAAAGACGGCCGATCCATCACTGATGGCTGCAGCGCCATTAATAAAATTATCCGATTCATATTTCCAGACCATCTTTCCGGAAGAAGCTTCCACACAATGGAGATAGTAATCGTAGCTGCCAACCAGAATGTACAGTTTCCCCCCAACTGTCCAATAATTGGACGATCCCATAATCTGGTTATCCGTTTTGTACTGCCATCGCTCTTTTCCGCTTTTCAGATCCAGCGCATAAAGGATTCCATCCAGATTTCCAATATAGACAATCCCATTTACGATCAAAGCCGGCGCTTCAATGCTGTTCCCGGTCTTAAATTCCCAGATCAGTTCCCCTTTCATGCTCAAAGCGTAGAGCGAACCATTGACAGAGCCGATAACGATTTTGCCGTCACACACAACAGGAGCAGCTTTTATCCCGCCACCGGTTTGACAGGACCAAAGCAAACGGGATTTTTCAGGCAGCTTCGAAGGACTCACCCCCTGAAGTTTCACATCCCCCCGGAAAATCCTCCAGCAATCCTTTTGCTGCGCTGATGCAGGAATCAGAATCATAAAAAACAATCCAAAAATTAAAAAACGAAATCTCATATCTTTTGTTTACCATTTCAATAACCAGTGATAAGCGATCTCACCCCCCCTCTGCCTGTCGGCATCTCCCCCATAGAGGGAGAAAAGCTTCCTGCTGCAGGCTGCAATTCAGGTATCCAGGAATAAATTCCCAACATGAAGCTCATGTAACCAGAAACCTGCAACTTGCAGGACATTTCCCTTTATATTAACTTTAACGAAATCGCCCCGGTAGGACAAGCCTTGGCCACTTCGTTCACTTTATCCGTTAAGGCATATTTTAATTCTTCATTAAAGGGAACGCCGATCTCCACATCAAATCCGCGACCGATAAACGTAAATCCGAACTTCTCCTGATGCCGGCGGGTCAACCGGACACAAATGCCGCATTTAATGCATTTTGCAGGCTCATAAATTACCTGATCGTGTTGGATGATTTTCCTGATTTTTTTCCGGTCAACGTTAGGGAAGCGCTTCTGACTGGCGTTGTATTCCTCTGCATACTTTCTTAATTTACAATCCACTGCGTCGCGGCAATCGCAATGAAGGCAACGGGCAGCCTCTTGTTTTACTTCTTCCGGAGTAAAACCTTCGCTTATTCCCTGCGACAACTGGATTTGTTTGTACGGAACCGACTCTTTAAGGTATTCGCCAAATTCTGCAGGAAACAATTTTCCAAAGCGGGAATTAAATATCTCCGGTTCCCCGGTTACTTTTTCTCCCTTTAAAAACTGCTGAACACTGAAAGCCACTTCTTTTCCCTGGGCAACCACACGAATCGCCAGTTTTGTCGGATTGATCACATTCCCGATTGCAAAGACTTTATCGATATTGGTCTGAAAACTCTTTTTATCAACATTAACCTTCTTTCCCGATATTTCAACCCCCCATTGCGTCATATCGTTCTCAACATTTCCGCAGGCAATCACAATCGCATCAAAATCAATTAACATCCGGGTAAATGCAGTTTCATCAATTAACGTTTCAGTTTGAATCAGAACTCCGAGAAGCCTGATTAGCTCAATTTCCTGATCATAGATTTTCCAGGGCAATTGCTCTTCCGGAACATTTTCCCGGATTTCACCCCCCGGCAGTTTCTCTTTCTCAAAAATTGTACAATGATGCCCTTGCTGTTGCAGAAAATAAGCGGCAGAAAGTCCGGCTGCACCCGCTCCGATGATGGCTACCTTAAAACCGCTGTCCCTTTCCACCGGCGGAAGATATGAATCTATTTTTTTCAGATTATAATCTGCAGCAAAACGCTTTAACAGGCAAATGGCCACCGGTTCATCAATGGATTTCCGATGACAGGCCCCTTCGCAAGGGGCTGTACAAATCCTTCCAAGAACAGCCGGTAACGCGATAGCCTTTTTCACGACCTGCAAAGCCTTTTCAAACTCTCCTTTTGCCAGCAACCGGTTCATCCGTGGGATATCCATATGGGCCGGACAGGCAATGCGACAAGGCGCTTCACAATCGCCGACATGCTCACTCAACAGTAATTCCAAAGCTGTCTGCCTGGCCTCAAGGATCTCTTTATCCGTCGTAATCAAATCCATACCGGGAGCTGCTTTCACGGAACAAGCAGGGATTAACCTTGCTGTATCCCGTTCTTTTACCATGCAAATCATACAGGAAGAGAAGTGTTCCACTCCCTCGTAATAACACATTACCGGAATCTCAATGCCTGCTTTCCGGGCAGCCCCAAGCACTGTCGTTCCCTTTTCTACCTGAACCTCTATCTTATCGATTTTAAGCCGGATCATTTTTTGTTGATTTTGTGATTACTGCATCCACAGGGCAAACCTGCCGGCAAGAATCGCATTTTATACATTTTTCCGTATCTACCACATGCTTCTCGTGAGGAAGAAATTCAATCGCTTCTCCCGGACATACCTGGGCACATTTCGTACAACCGATGCAATCATCATTGATCGAATATTCAATAAGATCTTTGCACTTTCCGGTTTTACATTGCCCCTGAATGTGCTCTTCGTACTCTTTCCGGAAATATTTTAAGGTTGAAAGCACCGGATTGGGAGCAGTTTTACCTAAACCGCAAATACTTCCTTTCTGAGTCCATTTTGCCAGTTTTTCCAACTCATCCAAATCACTTTCTTTTCCCTTTCCGGAACAAATTTTTTCCAGAATATCGAGCATCCGTTTGGTGCCAACCCGGCAGAAAGTGCATTTCCCACACGACTCGTTTTGCGTGAAAGCGAGAAAATAACGGGCAAGATCGACCATGCAATCCGTATCGTCCAGAACCACAAATCCACCTGAGCCCATCATGGCCCCAACATCTCTCAACGATTCGAAATCAACCGGGATATCAGCCAGCCACGATGGAACACACCCGCCGGAAGGGCCTCCAATCTGTACCGCTTTAAAGCTGCGCCCATTGCCCACTCCTCCTCCAATGATTTCTACAATTTCACGGATAGTAATTCCCATTGGCACTTCAATCAAACCACCACGGGCCACTTTCCCGGCCAGAGCAAAAACCTTGGTCCCTTTGGAATGGTTAGTTCCGATTTCCCCTACAGACTGCCATCCATTGCGGATAATGTAAGCCACCTGAGCAAATGTTTCGGTATTGTTTACCAACGTCGGTTTTCCCCAAAGTCCCTCCTGAGCGGGAAATGGCGGCCTGATTTTTGGGAAGCCCCGTTTCCCCTCAATCGAGGCAAGCAAGGCAGATTCTTCGCCACACACAAATGCACCTGCTCCCCGGGTAATGGAAATCGTAAAATCAAATCCGCTGCCCAGGATATTTTTACCCAACAAACCCTGATCCCTGCAAATTTCAAGCGCCTGCTGCACCCGGGCAACCGCCAGCGGGTATTCAGCCCGGATGTAAAAAATTCCCTTTGAAGCCCCTACTGCGTAGGCGGCAATGATCATTCCTTCAATAATGCGGAACGGATAAGATTCCAAAAGCATCCTATCCATAAACGCGCCGGGATCTCCCTCATCACCGTTACAGACCAAATATTTAACATCGCCGGGCGCCTGGAAAACAATGTCCCACTTGAGTCCTGTTGGGAAACCGGCACCTCCCCTTCCTCTCAAACCACTTTTTTTTATTTCATCTCTAACGCTTTCCGGTGTCATGGTGTCAAAACAATGTTTCAACGCCTCAAACCCACCTTTTCCCTTATACTCATCAAGGTCAAGAGGACTTAGAACTCCCCTGTGTTCAGTGGCCACAGGGATTTGTTTTCCAAGGAATGCGGAGATATGTTTCTCTCTTACGCCGGTAGAATAATGTTCTACTTCCCGCCACTTTTCATCGCTCCGGATCTCCTCTGCCAGTTTCAATAACTGATTCGACCATCGCTTTAATATATCGGGCGATTTAAAATGCTTCCGAATGATTTCATGAATATCCGAAGGATCGACTTTTGTGTATAAAACAGGTTCTTTATCTATGGGAACAATCTCAACCAACGGAACCTGGTGACATATACCCACACAGCCTACATGCTTAAGTTTTACATTGAGTTCATTCTTTACGATGGTTTGTTCCACAGCTTTTTGAATGGCAGCGCTCCCGCTGGCAATGCAGCACGATCCAAGGCCAATCCGGATTTCTCCCTGAATTTCGCGGCCATCTCCTTTTTTTAAAATCTTTTTCCCTCCGGTATCTTTCAATTTCTCAAAATCAGAGAGAATGCCTTTTACCTGTTCGGATGAAACATGCCCATAAGTTACACGATCAATTTGAACTACCGGCGCCAATGTACAGCAACCCAGGCAATTTACCTTTTCAACAGTGTATTTGCCGGAAGAACAGGTATCTCTTCCTTCTTCAATCTCAAGATCTCTTCTGAAAGCATCAAATACCCGATTTGCTCCTTTCACATGACATGCAGTCCCAACGCAGATTTTTATCAGATGCTCACCTGCCGGATGAAAACGAAAATGGGAATAAAAACTGGCTACTCCGATAATCATTGCAGGGGTGATCCCGGTGACCTCGCAAACCCTGCGAAGGGCTTCTTCAGGAAGGTAATTATAGGTTTCCTGAATCGCCTGTAGAATTGGGATTAAAGCCTCCTGCGTCCGGCCGGTCCCGGAAATAATCCGGTCAATATCGGCGATTTTTATATCCATTTCCCATTTATTACAATTTCCTGATATTAAATGTTTGTGTCCATTTCATTACAACCTCTATAATTTGCGTGCCGGGGAAGTTATTCTCCCGCACCAACGTCCGTGGCCGGAACGCTTTTAACAGGTTGATTATTTACCCGGGGCTTTACCGTCCCGATTCCGGGACCGGCCAGGCTATTGATCTCACCCCCTTGGGCTTGAAAATTAAAAACCATTCTTTGCGCCTTTGCGGCGACTATTCTTAAAATTAACCTCTGCGTCTTTGCGTCTCTGCGGTGAAAAATTCCCCATCATTTCGCTCCTATACAATACAAATGCTTCTCGCCCCGCAAATAAATCCGGTCTTGTGCAAAAGCAGGAGTCGCAAAAGCCTTTTCCCCCAACTGAGGCTCTCCGATTAAAGCGCCCTCCCTGTCTACTTTCAGAATATGCATGGTGCCTTCAGTATCCAAAGCATAAAGTTTGCCGTCAGCAATAACCGGCGATGCATAAAATCCCTGTCCAAAATCCTTCTCCCAGCATTTTTCGCCGGTTTTGGCATCGTAACAAACCAACACTCCGTAGCTGGTGGCAATAAATACCAATCCATTTGATACCACCGGGCTTGCCACTTCCGGCAGATATTCATTGTTTTCCCAAACGATTTCAGGAGAAGTGCCCGGTTTGATGGCCACCAGTTTTGCATACTCGTTGGCAGCAAAAACCAGCCCTTCGCCAAAAGCCGGAGAAGGTCCCACTTCTCCCATCATACAATCAACGGCCCACAGCTCTTTTCCGATTGCAGGATCATATGCAGCAACGGATGGATCAGCGGAGGTAATCAACTGATATTGGTTATCGACCTTCATTAAAACCGGAGAGGACCAGGAGATATTCACAGCTCTACGGATATCCCAGATGGTTTCTCCGGAAGAGGTTTTCACTGCAATCAATCTTCCTCCTTCATTGGTATCGTACTGTATGAATAATTTATCCTGCCAAACCAATAAAGACGATGAATGGCCGTAATGGTTATCAGGCACTCCTAAATTTCTTGCCCACAACCGGTTTCCCTTCATATCGAATGCAATCAGATCTCCGGTTGCAAAAATGGCAAAAACCCGTTGCCCGTCGACTGTTACCGAAGGGGCTGATAGTCCTGTATCATCCGTGACTTTAGGAGGGACAGCGGGAGAACCTGGAACATTGGAAACTTCCCGTTCCCAAAGCAGTTCCCCATTTTGACGATCAATGCAATACACCATCCGGATTTGCTGATCTCCACCTGAAACAAAAAGTTTATTGCCCCAGATAACCGGAGAGTTAAAGCCCGGTTTTGAGAGTTCTGTTTTCCAAATTACATTTCTTTGGTCTGCTCCATCCCAATCTACAGGGATATTGGTTTGGAAAGAGACGCCATTTCCCAATACTCCCCTGAAACCATTATGATGCCTCGTCAACTCTTCATAAGCGGGGAAACCGGATTCCGTTGCAGTTGGCTTAATCTCTGTTTCCTTTTCAGCAGGCTCTTCTTTTTTTCCCGGAACCGGCGAAATCTTTTTCTCCTCAACTTCCTCCCTCTTCGTTTCGCCGGTTATTTTCTCCGCTTCAATCGCAATAGGCTCTTGCTGCTTTTCTTCTTCGGTTGAACCGGTTTTTCGGATCGGGATGACTTCGATCTGCTCAGCCTCCGGCGCTTCAGTCATTTCAAAAGATTCAATTGCCATTAAATCATACATTTTTAAATAATTTTTACTGAAATAGGAAGCCCCTATGGCAAGGATGAAAATCAGGGCTCCGGCAGAAAGAATCCACTTCTGGCTCAATAACCCGGATATTTCATTTGGCTCACCGTTTTCTTCCGGCATCTCAATTTTAGCCTGAAGATGATAATAAAACCTTATAGCGACTGTAAAAAGAATTGCTCCAAAAAGGAGGAAATAACCCCCGGTTTTAATCTGCCACCAACTTGTAAAGTAAGCCTTCCGGGCCAAAAGGTCCAGATTCCTGATCTCCTGTTTCAACAGGTCGTTATTCGGTTCGGAACTCAACCGTTCGACAAGAACCTTTAAGGCTTCACTTTCCAAAGGCTCATTCGAATGAATATTCCAATAATTTAAAATCAATAAAATGGCGACAAAAAGGCTAAATATCCCTGCAATCACCATTACCTTTCCGGCAAATTTTATTTTCGTTTCCCGATCCATTACTTAATCATTTTTCTACCAACCGGACAATAATCCATGCACCGCCCGCAACTGAAACAATTCCCTTTATCCGGTTCATAATCCATTCTCTTTCGGAAGATGACCTGGTTCAATAAAAACATTCCGAGAACCAGTCCAATGAATCCCCCCAACACCATACCTCCGGCGTAAAACTTTTGCCTGATTTGGGTTGCTTCTTCCACCAATTGCCGGAGGGGCTTTCCTGAAGAATAGAAAGTTTGAACATCAAGATTTCCGGGATCTTCTTTAAGTTCCGGGCGGGCAATCAACAATTCGGCAAGATATACATCGGGATGAGCTTTAGAAAGGAAGATGTGCGATTTTGCCCCGATAAACCCTCCGCCAACAATCAGCAAGGGAAGCAGCAGGGCATAAACGATAAATCGCTTTAAATTTTTGGCAGAATCGATTTCCACTCCCTTTTTTGTTGGCTTCTCGATTGCATCGAACGGGCAGGAAGAGGAACAGAGTTTGCATTGCACACATTCTGCCGGAGTGATGGATATGTGCCATTTGGAAAAACGCGACATCCAGTTTAATAATACCCCATAAGGGCACAATACCCTGCAATAAGGCCGGGCAAAAAATAATCCGATGATCAGGAAGCTGACACCAAGCACAATCATCTGAAAGGGGGCATCCATTCTGAAAATTCCCACAAAGGGATCGTAGCGGCAGATGAAGAAATCGGTAGCCGTCGATGCATACAATACAGCAATCCCCAGATAAAGATACGGAATGAAACCCAATAGTTTATTCGCCCATCGTGGAGCGGATATGGGTTTCACAACCAGCAGATCCTGAATAGCGCCAAGCGGACAGGCAGCAGCACAAAAGGTACGGCCAAAGAACAGTGCAAAAATGAGGGGCAAAAGAAAAAAGAGCAATACCGAAAAGGGAATGGCATACCCCGGATTAAAAAGCGTTAAAGCTACATTTTGAACTGCCCCTACAGAACAGACACAACCACTGCGGTAAAATCCGAAATAAAGGAGCGAAAAAATGGATAACCAGAGAATTCCTCTTCTTGACCTGCTTTTAATAACGAGCCATGAAGCAACGGAAAGGACTAAAAATAAAACAAAAACATCGAGATATTCCATCTCCATTCCCCGGGGGCCGGGAATTGTTGGCGAGGGTTGCACATAACCGGTTTCAAACTCCGGTTTCGGGAACCGTTGCTGGGCAGACAGTAATCCTGTAAAAAATACAGGAATAGAAACCAGCATTATTTTCATCCATTTCTTCATTCGTATGATTAAAATCATTTTTTAAGCCTCTTCACGATCTTAAAAATCCCCTTTTATTTTATAAGGATCGCTGGCCGGAACCCGCGTAACGGCATCCGAAGGACAATTCCTGGCGATGGCGCATTCATTGCAGTTGACACAACGGTCATGCCTGATTTGAAGATGTAAGGAACCGTTCCCAAATGAGGTACACCCCTTTACACATTTTGCACAGCCAATGCACAGGTCTTCATTTATTACATATTCAAAATAGGGTTCTTCGATAAAATTACGCTGGATGGCAGCAGTCGGACATAACTGATTCTCGGCGCCTGTTTTCAACTCCACCGCATCCGGCTTGAAGTATCCCCCGCATAAATCGCAATAACCGCATAAATCGTAAGCATGCACACATTTTACTGCCGACGGGGTCATGACACACGAAGAGGCACAACGCCCGCATTGGGTACATTTAAAGGGATCGATCTGCCAGACCCACTTTTCAGAACTTCCACGGGTAACTACCACTCCTCCAACACTTCCGACTGCCAGCGCAAGGGAAAGCCGGATACCACTTTTGATAAATTCTCTCCGGTTACAGCTTTTTTCTTCGCTCATCATCTTTGAATTTTAGGGCCTGCGATAAAGAACAATACTTCAACTTCTCACATAAGCTACATGGGCCATCCACTCCACAATCCGAAAATTTATTAATCCTTCCCCTTCGATACAAAAACCCGGTGAGGAGAATGAAAAAGATCAACATTCCCCATCGGATGACTATTTTTATGAAATTTCTTCTATCCATATTTTATTTAGGTTGAAAAACACGGATCCTATTCTTGTCAAAATCCAAAGCATAAATATCTCCTGCCGGAGTTACTGCTAAATCAGGGGCTTGGCCATCTTCCTTAAACATACCGGGAGTTGCTACAACACCATAAAATTCACCCGAAGGTTTATATATCTTGATTCGCACTAATCCTTTTTCAGCCGTAACAAATGTGCCATCAGGAAAAATAGCCATTTGTGCGGGATTGCAACAACCGCTGAACCCCTCAATATTTATAGACGAATTTTCCCAGTAGGTTCGTAACTTTCCATCATCGGTATAGTTTTCAATGGCGTGCAAACCTGGATTAACCACCCAAAGTTCATTTTCGGCATTAACAGCAAGATCAAAGCAAGGGCTTGGGATGATAAAAGCATGTTTGTAAATCCCGGTTGAATTCCCGTTAAAAGCCCCCAAATATCGTCCATCCACCGAATAACGAATCACTTTCCGGTTTCCTGCATCGGCTGCAAAAAGAAATTTATCTTTTAAAGCCAATGAAGTTAAGACAGTTCGTTCTCCCAGTTTTTCCCATTTTTCCAGAAGTTCTCCATTCAAATCTAATTTAACAATGTAATCTATAAATCCGATGAAAATATATTTACCGGACACTGCAATGCATCGAGGCGAATCGAAAAGATTGTAACGGGCAATTTCCACCCCCTCCCGGGAAATTACCTGCAAAAGACTGTCTGAAATCAGGTAAATCTTATCCGATGAATAACAAATACCTCGCGGGACAAACTTATCCAGTTGAATATTCCGTGTTTCCCGGTAAATCACCAGGGACGGATCGACCTTTGAAAATTCATCAATGTTGTATTCATAAGGATTCCCTCCCTGCTGTTCCGGCCTGGATGACTCAAAATCACTCACCACAACAAAAATGATTACTCCCGCCAACAAGACAATCAAAAGTAAGATTCCGTATTTTTTCATTTATCCAAACAATCGTGATTATTTTTCCCCTTTTGAATTTTTCCTTTATCCTTTTTCCTTTTTTATCGTCTCTTCCTCTTACCTCCTCATATCCAGACAAACCATTTTTTTGGAATCCCTTAAAAGAAGATATCCATCTGCCACAGCCAAAGGCGCCCAGGCATCGTGACCCTCGAATAATTTCACCTGATCAATTTGAATATATTGTTTGATACTCGGCTGAACAATGGTAAGCGTTGCATCATCACCCAATATAAACAGTTTGTTATCGGCAATCATATAAGGGCCAAGTCCAAAACGATTAGTCTGACCGCTTGACCACACTACTTTCTGACAATCATCGGGACTTACACACACTAACTGATTACGAAGTGTGCCGCCATCTTTAGGCAGAATCCCCAACAGGTGCCCCTGGAAATAGATTGGCGTTTGTTGTTCGCTGGCCAATCCTTCTTTAGGAGAATACTCCTGAAGAATTTCTACTTCACACTTATTCTCCGTTTCTATTAATTGAAGCACCATACTCCCGGCGCCATATCCGGCACTCAGGAAAATCTTTCCATCTGGCAAACACACCGGCGATGGCGCCACCACTTTATGATTCCAGGCAGAAGTTTCCCAGAGAACCTGACCCGCATCCGTACCTTCAGCTGCAATTCCGCATGCACCGCCAATCGCACTGTACACATACATTTTCCTCCCCTTAAAAGAATAAGGCATAACCGAAGAGTGTGACATGGCCCATCCATTTTTATTTGGCGTTTCCCAAAGCACTTCTCCCGTTTCGCAATCAACGGCAATTAAAATAGCTTTTCCCCCTGTGGCAATAATGGCTTTATTGTCGTCAATTAAAGGGCATTGGCCGGTGTACCAGAATGGAACTTCCGTTGCATATTCTTTCTCAATGTCTATTCCCCAGCGAAAGTTTCCATTTTCCCGGTCCACGCACATCACATGGGCACGGGGCCCCATGGTTAAAATATACTTTTCGGTTACGGCAGGTACAGTTCGCGACATTCCATGGTTTCGCTTCAGGTTGATATTGTACCATCTGCGCCACGATTCTTCCCCATCCGTCAGGGAAAAACAACGCAACATATCAGCCCTTATCTCTTCATCATAATCCAGCAGATAAACTGCTCCTTTATAGATCGCAGGGCCGGCATGCCCTTCTCCCAAATTAACCGACCAGAGAATTTCAGGCTTATTTCCTTCAAAATTATTGATCAGCTGAACTTCCGATTTACTGATATTATCAAAATCTTCCCCCCGGAAACGAGGCCATCTCCCAGTCAATTCACTCGCACTTTCCTTAAAAGAGACATAATATTCACCAATGTTAATCACTTCTCTTTCCAAATCATTTTTTTCAATCCGGTTATCCATTCCCGGAACACTGGTTGTAAAAGTTTGAGTCGGATCTTTTCTCATCCACCAGACTAAAAGCCCCATGGTGATCAATATGAGAACGGCAACAAATTTATTCGTTATACGATTATTCACTCAATTCAATAAATTTTTTATCTCTAATCTGACAAGCCATCTTTTCTAAAACAACTTTTACGCCGGAACTTATATCAACATTACGGAAGAATGATTAGACCTACTTAATTTTGTATGCAATTAACGATTTCCCATGACGTACATAAAGTACTCCATTGTAAATTGAAGGATGAGCCCAATGCTGTTCCGAGCCAAAAACCACTTTTGTTTTGCTTATTAATTGAAAACCGGACGGATCTGCTTTTACAAGAGCTAATTCACCTCTTTCGGTATAACAATACAACATCCCATCGGCATAAATTACCACCCCCTTTCCAATCTTTGCCGAGGAATATTTTTGTTCCCCGGTTTCCCAGTCGATACATTGCCAGGCCCGGTTCTGATCTCCCGAACCATAAATGAAACCATCGACTAAAACTGCACCGCCAATCCGGTTATCCATGGTTGAGCAAAACCACTCTTTTTTCACCGACTCGCCATTTTGACTCAGTTTCAGCTTAACCCCTCCTTGTCCGTAACCACTGAAACAAAACAAACTTCCGTTATGATAGATCGGAGTATTGGCATGCACCGACCAACGGTTAGTTTGCGGATAGCTCCACAATAAATTTCCTGTGTTCGCATCTACTCCCACAATATTTCTCTCGGTCATTGTCACTAATATCTTCCTTCCGAAATGATCAAATATTAAAGGAGTACAATAGGCCGTTTTTTCACCTTTTCCCGGACATGTCCAGATTAAATCACCTGTAAACCGGTTTAATGCAATGATATTGTGTTTCTTTCCTCCGGGAGTACAATAGATTCGATCGCCCTCTACCACCATGGTTTGGGTTATTCCCCAACGAATATTTTTGCCATCAAAATCTTTAAAAAGGTCTTTTCTCCATTTTATTTCGCCATCCGCAGCGTTCATGCAAACCAATTGACCCCGACCGCTAAGCTGGTACAATTCATTGCCGGCCACAACCGGAGTTGAGCGCGTTCCGGGATAGCTCTCATAAAATTCGGGAGCATACGATTTTTTCCACAAAAGTTCTCCATTCAAAGAAAGCTGAAATATATAACCTGTATTATCCAACATCCCTGAAACATAGACTTTATCCTTTACTACAATTGCTGAGGAATGCCCCTGGCCCAGTTCGTCAAAAGTCCAAAAGATTTTAGGCCCGTCTGCAGGCCAAACTTTCAACAATCCTTTATCGGGATAAATTCCGTTGCCTTGCGGGCCTCTCCAACGAGTGGCTGCCTGGCCGAAAGAATTTACAATGCTTAAAAACAAAACAACCAGACTTAATACATATTTAAACCTCATAACATCAAATTTATATTATTAATGGAAAACCAAAAAACAACCAAAGATAACTATCTAAATATAAGAAAAATATGGTTGACAAATCAAGGAATGCCATCGTGTTGAAAAAGAGAAAAAAGGCATTAACGATAAACATTGGAAATTAAATTCCAAACCGTTACTTACTACCCCAAAAATTATTCAACCCGATAAGTCTATTCTATTTTAACAATTATTAATCAGCACAAACTTGTGTTTCACGGATTAGACGTTATTAAAAATGGAATCTGAAACCCGGATTAAAAAACCGGTTTCCTTCAACCGAACCAGACATTCCATCATCGCGGTTACAGGGTATAACTTTTCACTGTACCAAAGCGTTGCAAAATATAATCCGATGGGAGAGGCGACAAATCCTTCGGATTGTATTTTTTTCTCCAGCCAGAGTAATCCGTTCTGAACCTGATTCAAATAATCATCCGGACACAGAGCGGTGACTGCCAGCGCAGTTTCCTCAATCGATCCGTTGACACCCGGATTGCCGCCCCAACTGCCATCCGGATTTTGTACCGATACCAGAAAAACGGCTGCATTGCGACACATTTTTTTTATTCGGCTGCGAAGAATATTATCCAATCCTTTGCATTCCAACGCATCATTCAAATAACTCAACACCCGGGCCGTGCCATAAACCGGGTTTGTATGATCTGCCGCATGCTGGTTGCCAAACCAAAGCGGCAGCCACGAACCGTCCTCCCGTTGGTTTTTTTCCAGAAAGTCCAGGGCACGCGACAATGATCGGGAAATCTTCGGAAAAATGTCATGACTTTGTCCGGAGGAATAAAATTCCAACGTTTTTATAAAAGCCAGAACCGCATGCCCTGTAAGGTCGGCACAGCTCCGGTCGAAGGGCAGCTTTCCCCAACCCCGGCAAAAGGTCGGAAAACCACCATCTTTATTTTGCAGTTGCATCATCCATTTGCATCCGTTCAAAACAGCATTGCACACTTTTTGAGACCTGAATTTATTCAAAGCAAGCATAGCCAAAACTGCTCCCGGCGTGTCATCGCAATCAGGTACAGAGCCTGAAAAGTGCGTCCATCCCCAACCTCCGGGCGGCGAGCCGTTGAAAGGGTGAACCGCCTTATTCTGAATGCTCAAAAAATGTTCGGTCAACTGATCTTGTGATTTCGGGTCAAGAAATGTATTCAACTCAGAGCGAAACGATTTTACGGACAACGAAGTTACCCAGGTTGATAAATCAATATCAATGGGCCAGCTGCCATCCTTACGCCAGGTTTTTTTCAGAAACGAGATACCATTTGCTACTGCAGGCAATTGCCGGCAGCCGGCTTCAATTAAACAAATACAAACAAAAGCAGTAAGCGGAATGGCCTCAAGAAAGCCGCCACTTTCAGGCCTTATTTTTTCCAGTAACCGAAGGGATTTTTTTATTGAAGCCTGCCTGATTACCTGCATTAACGGATTCTTTTGGGATTTAAATCTGAAAGTAACAATCCCAACAGCAATTAGAACCGGAATGGCATAACTCACCACGCTCAGGTTTAACAAACGATAAAAAGCCCGGGGCAAAAGGGCCAGTTCAAAAGGCAATTGCGGAACGAAATCAAAAGCATTCCGGTCCGGGATACCACACAACGCACACGTGACCAGGATAGGAACCGAGAAAGTCCGGTCGGTATGATAATAATTAAGGACTGAACGGATCATTCGTTTCGAATGCAAATCTATATCCTGAGCTTTCAAATAGGCTGATAACTTTTTAAGCAGCTCTTCATTAGCATATTCGTTGGTACGGCATTTATAAATAGCAGCATAACACAGCAGGCTGGTACTTACGTTGCTCATACTTTCCGGAGTATCTCCAAACCCGCCGTCGCCGTTCACATTAGCTTCGAGCCAGTGTAATCCGCCCTTTATCTGTTTTTGATTTCCTGTAGCATCATAAAAATGAAGTGCGGTAATGGCTACCGCAACCCCCAATGCACCCGACGACAAACTGCCTTCCCAGAATCCTTCTGAATTCCGGCTCCGAAGCAACAGATCTCCTGTTTCCCGGATAAATGTATCTAGTTGTTTTTGATTCATGCATCAACTTTTGCCAGGGTTCCCAAAGCCAGTAAACCGTAAAACGTATATTCCGGATCGACGGTCAAATCGCCATTGCCGGCAAAAAAAGCGCCTCCCGAAAAATTATTTTGAATAAATTTCAGACAACCGGGTGTAATCAGACGCAAATCAGCGCCGCTATATTTTAATGCAAATAAAGCGGTTGCCGTCGAAAGCATGTCCCCGCTCTTTACATGAGCAAATGACTTAAATCCGTTATTCCCGTCAAAAAAATTCATCAACCTCGATTGCAATTCAGCGGTGTTTTTGCCGGTCAGTTTATTCAGCGCCAACCTTGCAGCCACTTCGGTGCATGGTGAATGCTCGTTAACAGGCGATTGGCTCAACATCAGGTTTCCGGCAATCTTCATCCGGCACGAACCACGGAAAAAATTCTCAAGCGTCAAGAAAAGAACAAACCCGCGGTATGATCCATTGATGAAGTGACGTTCTTTCAGATAAGAACGAAGCAGAAAAAAAAATGAGCCGGATGCTGACCTGCGGCGTTTTGTCTCCAACTTCTCACGGAGGATAACCAAACAACAGGAATGAATAAAACCAATTGCTTTTTCTTTTCGGGTCAAAATGACAAACTCCTTCAGCTTATCCAACATGTGTTGCTCACCAAACACTTCAGCCAAACAATAGCCAAACAATGAATAATAAATATCCGAATCTCCGGCCCGGTTTTTAAAACCTCCGTCAGGATTCTGCATCGACCGGATAAAATCCCGGATCTCTTCCCGGCTGGAATCGTCCAGTAGAAGAAGCGATTTTGCCGATAAATCCATCAACTGCCCATAAAACGCTATGTGCCGCAAATAATTATCTCCCATGTCAATCAGAAAATTTTATTCAGGAGAGTATATAAACTCAGTTTCATTTTCAGATTCTGAAGCTGATCCAGTTTTTCGTAAGCTTTTTCAATATATTCCTGAAGGATTTGTTTCGCCTGCAGTTCGATACTGTAATCCCGGATCAACTCATCCACCTTTTCTTTTTCATGGTTCCGAAAGAGTTCCTGCATAAATTCCTTACTGATATGGCTATCCTGATACCCGGCCAACAACGAGAGCAACAACGGATAATCGGTCAGGTCAGTATCCTCCCCTTTTTCACGATATTCTTGCAAATCATCGCGGATTTGATAAGCGATTCCAAAAAAACCGGAAAAGGCTTTCAGGATAGAAAGTTCGTCCGAAAAAGTTCCTGCAGCATTGGCCCCTAACAACAGCGACACTTTAATCGCGGCCCCTGTTTTTCGCTCAAACAACCGGAGCAGATCATCCGTAGAAAGAATGTCAAAATCCCGGACAGCCAGAAGATCATCACCCTGTCCAAGGGAAAGATCGACGTGTCCTTCGGAAACGATTTTAAAACAAGCAGATAATCTTTCTGAAGGAAGCGGCAAACAACTCAACAATTGATAACCTTTCCCCAGCAAAAAATCACCGGTATTGATTGCCACACCTGTTCCATGGATTTTATGCAAAGTCTCGGTTCCATACCGGTAATCGTCGTTGTCTTCCACATCGTCATGAATCAACGAAGCTTTGTGAAAACACTCAACGATCAGGGCCAGCCGGAATAGCAGTTCTTCAGAATAATCGGTTGAATAAGCTTTGTAGGCCAAAGCGGTCAGCAAAGGCCGGATGCGCCGGCCTCCGTTCAATATCGATTGTATAGCAAGGTGTGCAGTTTTATTTTCTTCTGCCAATAAGTATTTTTTTAAAACATCCGGAACGAAAAAATGCTGTAACGTATTTTTCATTTCCGAAACCGAAAAAGGTTGAAAAAACGGGTTTTCGTGATAAGTTGTCAGTTCTACCATCAGCCATTCATAATCAACAACCGTATTGACACATCCCTCGAACAAGAGAGGTATGCCGATAACCGGCACCCCCGATCCTGAAACAAGCCCAAACGACTTTTCGAGCACCGACATGCAACTGACTCCGATGATGGCATCCACCGATCCTTCCTGAACCAGTTCCAGCACAACCGTTGTCCCTTCAGCAACCAGACTGGTATAACCAAGCGCCTCTGCGGTCTCCAGGATCCTGTCGATGCCACACTTCCCGCAACCGGCACAAATTAATCCTAACTGATCAATAATTCCTTTACAATTCTCTTTGCTTTTTAAACACTGTGGTAAAAGTAAAAGACGACGGTTAAAAGGAGTCGATTCCACTACCTTACGCCAGATTTCATTTCCGCACAAAACCATGGCAAATTCCCTGTAACAGTTATTGCAACCGGTTCTCGACAAAACTTCTTCAGCCAGATTGCCGATAAGCTCATAGTTTCCGGGGGGCATCACATCGCGTTCCCTGACCAGTCCGCGGGCGGTTTCCATTAACTCATTCCGGAGCAAAGTATTTTCCGGAACTTTCAGTATTTGTCCGTTCTCCATCATTCCATATAAATTAACCATATGCACCCAATCCAAAAAAAGCCCGTTTTTTCGCGAACCGATATAAACGGCTTTTCTCCGAAATATCCTTACATAAGCCATGGCTGGGCACAAATGGTACAGCAGGTAAACGAGCTGTTTCATCCGGCCGCCCGGATGTATTTTTCACCTTATATTTCTGTACAAATTCAGCCAGCCATGCCGGATCGTCCATCACAATACATCCATTGGTTTTACGCGGTATCTCTTTCCTGAAATCAGCTAAAAAAACCGATGATTGATATAACTCCTTTAATTTTTGGTCATCTACATGATCAGCGGAATATTGAATGATTGGGCAGGGTTCTATATACCCTCCTGCATTAATATGGTGGCTTAGTCCCGATGCTGCCGGACAAAAGGCTTTGCCGTCTGCATCCCAGTATGTATCAATAATCACCAGAGAATATTTTTGCCGGGCCACCACAAGATGCTTTCGAAGTTGAAGTATCTCTTCCCCGCCCAGGCTTAGCTCGTATTCGGGTTGTTTGCCCACCGGCCGGTAAATGTAGTACCAAAGGTAAACCACCCCTTTCCGGATTAGTTTCAGGATAAATTCTGGCGACAGCGCCATTTCCAGGTTCGATTTGCATACACTAATGGAAACACCGGTAACCAATCCGGCTGCAGTGCAGTTTTCAATAGCCTGCATCGCTGATCGATAAACCTGTTTCCCGCCCCGGCGGATATCGGCTACCGTTTCGTCCCCCTCAAAGCTGATCAGCGGAGTTACATTCCCACACTGCCTCAATTCTTCAGCTTTTTGAGGAGTAAGCAGCGTACCGTTCGTAAATAGCTGAAAATAACAATCCGTATGTTTCCTGAATAATTCAAAAAGAGGGATGTAAAGCAACGGTTCTCCTCCCAGGATTCCGAAGAAACCGGATCCGGCTTGTTTGGTTTCAGTCACGATGCGGTCGAGCGTTTCGGATTCCAGACGGTTGTTTATTTCCTTGCCAACGGCCCAACAGCCCTGACAATTCAGGTTGCAGTCATCCGTTACCGAAATAAAATGAAATGCCGGGAAAAAAATGCCGCGCTTTTGCCTCCGCTGAAATCGTGCAAAAGAAAGCGAGCCTTTAATGACCATGTTGACAACAAATTTGTAAATGCATTTTTTATCCGTCCGGAACAGAATATTTTTTATCAATCCCATTGTTTCAATCGTTGTTTTTCCTTTGATTTTTCAATTCATCCAAAGCTTTCCGCTTTTCTTCTTCAGCCTGTTGCAACAATCCCCGTCTGAAAATATTCCGGCGCATGGCCGTGCGTTGATTCAGGGCCTGAATCAGGCTGTTATCAGGCACGAAAGCCGGATTCGTTACATTTCCGGGTTTAGCTCCGGCGACTTCACCGTCTTCCTGAATCCCGGGAAAAATGATTGCCGATGAAGGGCACGTTCGCGCACAGGCCGGACAATTATTTTTGCAATTCAACGGATTGGCCACCGACAGATTTTGCCCTTCAAAGGAATACACACCAAACAGGCAAAACTTAAAACATTTGCCGCAATTCGTGCATCTCGACGGGTCAATCACCGGAAACCAGGCAGGCACCTCCAGTCCGCTTTCAATGACTTCGGGCAATATTTCTTTTTCATGAATTGAAAATTCTTTTTTCAAACAAGAAGCGATTTCATCGACCGTAAGTTTCCTGTAGTTGAGCACTTCGTAATTCCGAAGTTTTATGGAATTTTGTTTAAGCAGATGATCAATTGCCCGGGGATAACAGGCGATGATAAAAACCTTTATATATATGTCGTTCAACGACCGGATAAACTCTTTCCGGTTTAGGGCAATCCCGCAAAAGTCTTTTAACAGATACGAATCTGCATTAAATTTTTGAAACATTTTAACAATCTGTCCTGATGCTTCAGGAGAAATTAAACCAGCGCCACACTCACAGAAAATAATACATGATTTGCCCATACCTGATTCATTCAATTCGTTCGATTGGAAAATCCCCAAAAAGTGAAATTAAAAGTTTGACACGAACAATTACACTCAAAATCAACTGTCCAAGCCGCCGTTACAATTAGTTCCCTTTTAATCACCTTTAAATATATTAAGAATGGATCCAAAAAAGAAAGTTTTAACCCTTTTAGTGAAGGTTTGCACTCATTATAAGGAATTCCCCATTAGTTGCCCCATTAAGATTTTGACCGGGGTAATTGCCAAAGCATTCCCCGGACAAAACGGCAATAATCCCTCTTCGGAAAAATCCGGAAGTTCATTTTACAAGATATAATCCGCTTACCAGCCACAAAAGATTGTTGTGATTTGTTCTCAGATTCTAAAAAAGACTTTTATTTATG
>Ga0180435_10002048_pt1 | contig 20700 bp, 20 predicted proteins | sample SS_ome_3_FD_132467 | JGI IMG/M metagenome (GOLD analysis project Ga0180435, IMG submission 132467) | Hypersaline lake sediment archaeal communities from the Salton Sea, California, USA - SS_3_S_1 metaG | ecosystem: Environmental > Aquatic > Non-marine Saline and Alkaline > Hypersaline >...
CCCGAATACATGGGCTCATCACTGAGGCCATAAATCTCTCCGGGTGTAATCGCGTTGTCGATGATATCGAGCGGCATATTTACTTCTCCTATTATTCAATAGCGCTTGTTTCAATTAAATTCGGGAAAAGATCATTCTCCTGACATCGATTACTTAGAAGTCAGGAGACAGAAGTCTGTATTCAGAAGGACTTCAGCATAAAGCGGATAAAGCTTAATCTGACAAGCCATAAAGTTGCGGTTCCAGGAGACTTAGAATTCGAGACCTGTTTTCAGACTCCTCTATTTTATCAAATTAGCCGCCGGCTATCGGCCGATAAATGCGCACCACATTGCCTGGTTGCAATGGGTGCGATTTTTTAACCAGATTTCCGTCAACCGAGATGATGCCCACTTTTTTCCGAGGTATATCCAAGCGGTCAATCAGATCGCCGGCGGTGGCATCATCGGGAACTTCTAACTCCATGCCAGTGAGAGGATCGTGGCCGGAGATATGGTTCCCCAAAGTGCCGTATAGTCTTATTTTTATCTTCATCTAGAAGTCGAAGGTCTTATCCATCTCTTCATCGCTGATGACAACTACCTTGTTATGGGGCGGTAACGGTTCTTCATAAAACATCTTGGGCAGCCGGTCATCCTTATTGGTAAAGCCGGCCTTGCGGTTGAATTCGCGTTCGGCTTTGATGATGCGTTTTCCCAATGCGGTCCAATCATCTTCGGTAAAGGATTTTCCTGATTTGGCGGCCACCATATGACAAGCGTTGTCCATGCCGGCTGCAAATCCGGATTGGGCAAAATCGCAGATACCGACGGTATCCACCACAGCCATGTGGATCTGGCTGTTGCGTGAGTTTTCCACCTGTCCTTCGGCTTTAAACGGATCCAGTTTGCCACCCCAGTCGGCAATGTTATCGGCTACGACCCAGCCGGCTGTGTGATCGCCACCCATGGGTGAGGTCGCGTAGGTGACGGCCATTCCCTGCAAGGCCCGGGGATCATAGGCGGCCATACTCTGATTCTTCATCACCGGCACGCGGTCGTGATTAAAATGCTTGCCGACGGCAGCCGGCCCATTGCCGATGATTTTGCCGAAATCGGTGCCTTGGGCCACTTCTTCGACCATCTCTATGGCGGCCTGGCCATCACCAAAGGGCTTGTGGCCGGCATCCATGGCCACGGCGATGGCAACGCCGGTGCTGATGGTGTCCAGCCCGATATCGTCACACAAGAAATCGAGTTTGGCGATGGAATCAAGATCGCTATTGCCCAGCATACCGCCCATGGACCAGATGGTTTCATACTCCAGGGAGGAAGTGACATAGTCGCCTTTCTCGTCCACATATTCATTGGAGCAACGGATGATGCATTGGGCACAGCCCATGTGGGCATTTTTACCACCACGGTTTTTGATGACTTCAGCCATGGTTTCACCGCTAATTTTTTCGACATCTTCAAATTGCCCCTCACGCGCATTGCGAGTTGGGAAGGCTCCCACGGCATTAATGGGTGCCACCAGAAATGCAGAACCCAGTTGGGCCAGGTCCTCAGTCCCCTCGTCATCTTTGATGGCTTTGGCATAGTTACGGGCAGCTGCCTTGAATGCGTCCATATCCAAAAGCGGATCGGTAAGCTTGCCCCCTTGGGCAACGATAACGGCCTTCAGCCCTTTGGACCCCATGACGGCACCCAGTCCCCCACGACCGGCTGCCCGGCAGGGGCGACCATCCGCATCCGTGGTCTGAACCGAGGCTGCAGTCAATTGAAGTTCACCGGCCGGACCGATACAGGTGATGCTGTTCTTTTCACCATATGTCTTCTTAAGCTGGGTAACCAGCTCATAGGTGCGGAGTCCCTTGTATGCGCCCCCATCGATGAGTTCGGCCTTACCGTCAATATCGATTTTCAGCAGGTAACAGGCATTCTCGGAGGGTTGACCTTCTACGACCAGGGCGGTAATCCCCAAGTGGGCTAGATCCGCCGCTACTGTCCCACCGACGTTGCTTTCTTTGATCCCGCCGGTCAAGGGGCTCTTGGCACCGATGGAGAACCGGCTGCTGTTGACCAGGGTCGTGCCGCTCAGGTATCCGGGTGCAAAGATCAACTTATTATCCGGTCCCAGCGGATCGCAGGTGGGAGGCACTTCCTGATTGATCATCAAAGAAGTCAAACCTCTGCCGCCGAGCCCGGCGTATTCTTGAGGCACCTCAATATTCTCTATGCCCTGGTTTTGAACATCGATTTTAATAATTTTCATAAGTTTTCTCCTTTTCTCAAAATTGATAGGCTCGTAAAAAGTCCGATAAAGGGCTCGATTAAAATTTCACTCATCATAATTTCAACAGGTGACCGTGTTAAAATTTGAGAATTTTGACTTTTTACGAGCACATCAAAATTCAATGATCTTAAGCAAATTTTTAGTCCCATGCGGTGCCATAATCATTTTTGTCTTTGACAAGGTCCACCATGAGGGATGTCTCCGTGGACAATACACCTTCAATATTACTGATTTTGTCGAAAATCAATGCCTGCAATTCACGCATGGAGCGGACGGCAAAATCCACATCCAAATCCGTACTGCCCGTAGTTAAGGCTATCCAGACCAATTCGTCTATTTGTGATAATTTTTCGAGTACATTCTTGGTCATTTTTAGATCGATACGAATTTTTAAATTGCCGGATAATGCGAATCCTAAATTTATGGGATTGGCCCGTGCAACGATTCGAATAATGCCGCTGTCCAATATTCTTTTAAGACGTGTTCTGACGGTGTACTCGGAGATGCCCAATGCCTGCGCCATGGCGGTATTGGACATGCGGCCATCTTTTTGGAGCAGGCGGATCATTTTACAATCCAGCGCATCGGGTTTGCCTTTGTTGTTGCCGTTATGGTTCATGCGGTTTTTTCTCTTTTCGATTTTATTTTAGATGCGTTAATCTAATTATGCGATATATTATACGTATAATTTACTATTTTCGATCATTATGTCAAGAAAATTCTTGACATAATTTACATGCCGAGTTACCCACTGACTTAATAACTTAGTCGTACCGATTAGTGGTTTTTTTCAAGAAGGTAAGTAATGTCTCTGGCCGATACGGTTATACAAAACGCAGATATCTATACGCTGGATAGCAAACGATCCTGGGCCGAGGCACTTGCGATTCGGGCGAATCGTATCATATATGTCGGCGATTTATCCGCAGTTAAAAAGTTTGTAGGTCCGGATACTGAGGTGCTGGATCTTAAGGGTAACATGGTTTTACCGGGCTTTATCGACAGCCATACCCATGTTTCCGGTTCGCCTAACCCAGAGGCCGAAGCCGACCTGAACAACTTGAGTTCCAAAGCTGAAATTCTAGCGGCGGTTAAGCAATTTGCAGATACCCATCCCCAACACGAGGTAATCTACGGCAGCGGATGGAAAAACGAATTGTTTGGGCCGGCCGGACCCATCAAAGAAGATCTGGATGCCATCATTTCCGATAGGCCTGTGTCCCTAACATCCGAAGACGGACATTTTGCATGGGTAAATTCCAAGGCCATCGAACTGGCCGGTGTTTCTAAAGCAAGTGTCAATCCTCCCGGGGGGCTGATTGAAAAAAATCCGCATACCGGAGAACCCAGCGGAACCTTTCGTGAAACTGCCCGGGACCTGTTACAACATGTTTTAGCGCCATTTTCGGTTGAACAAATAAAATGCTGTATCCGAAATTATATGCAAACGGCTGCCAGGGTCGGCATAACAAGCGTCCACGATCCCTTGTTGGTCTTGCCCGATGCCAGGGGACAGCTAAATGGATTCGGGGGCTTACGCAACAATATTCAGGCTTTTGCGGAGATGGCCCGGGAACACCAGTTAAACATACGGGTTCGGGGAACCGTGCTGACCGACCCAAGTGCAGGCGTGGATCAAATCAAAACGATTGCCGCCGTGTGCAAGCAGCAAGGACCGCAATTTCAGATAACGGGGATTAAGGTTTTCGTGGATGGGGTGGTGGAGGGCGGAACCGCCTATCTTTTGGAGCCTTATGCCCATCTACCTGAAAGCCGAGGCTTGCCTCTCTGGGATCCGAATAATTTGAATGATGTCATAACGGCAGCTGACAAAGCCGGCCTTCAGGTTCACCTGCATGTCATTGGGGATGCGGCTTTACGCATGTCCCTGGATGCTTTGGAGCAGGCTCAAATGAGGAATGGAAAAAGGGATTCCAGACACCTGATTACGCATCTACACGTTGTGGACCGAGCCGACATTCCTCGCATGGCAAGACTGAATGTGATTGGGGTTCCGCAACCCTTCTGGCATGTGAAAGGAGACTATTTTCGGGATATTGAAGCCCGCTATCTGGGGGTCGCCAGGGCAGAACGGGCCTATCCCATGCAAAGTCTGGCCAAAGCCGGCATTCTACTGGCATCGGCCAGTGATTACCCCGTAGAGGTGCCCAGCCCGCCGCTGTTGGGGATTCAGTTGGGCGTGACCCGTTGCGAGCCGGGGGTGACCGATCCACAAGAGATTCTCGATCCACAGGAACGCATGCCGCTGACGGATATGATCGCCAGCTTCACCCATAACGGTGCGATTGCCAATTTTCTTGAGCAGGAAACCGGTTCCATTGAAGCGGGCAAAAAGGCCGATTTGGTGATCCTGGAAAAGAACTTGTTTAAGATACCGGAGACAGAAATTGCCGATGTCAATGTGTTAATGACCCTATTCGAAGGCAAGACTGTTTATCGGGATGGCTCAATATGAATGGTAGACAGCTAACGCGGACGAGCCGCAACAATCGGGATCGAAATCGGGATCGAATTGTAAGTCTGAAAAAACAGATTTCGATAGCGATAGCGATACCGATTTCGATATGGATGACTTGATCCGTCATCAAATGGTTGCATTCTGTTATTATTTGAAATCGTGAGGGACGATAAGGTCAAATTTCACACAACCGCATGGCGCTAAAAAAGTTTAGCTATAATAAGGAGGAAAAATATGACTGCCTATAAAGATGAGGTATTAAAGGAATCAAGCCGCATTCTAAATTATATTCTCAAGGATGAATTGGCGGCGGATGAAAAAGACCGCATTCAGTCCGATTCCATCGACAACTTTAACGAACACGTCAATCCCGGATGGCTGGAATACCGCAAATCGGTTTCCACGGATGCCACCTTTGTGGAATGGCAGGATTCCCAGGAAACATTCATGGATACCCACGGGAACGAATTTATCGATTGCCTGGGAGGCTTTGGCATCTATACGGCCGGTCACCGCAATCCGGAGATCGTCAAGGCGGTTCAGGCCCAGCTCAACCGCTATGCCCTGCACAGTCAGGAACTGGTGGATCCCTTGCGGGGTTATCTGGCAAAATTAGTTTCCATGTGCACGCCGGGCGATCTCAAATATGCCTTTTTTTGCAACGGCGGTGCCGAAGCCGTAGAGATGGCCTTGAAACTCGCGCGGCTGGCCTCGGGCAAACACTACTACATCTCCACGGTCAATGGTTTTCACGGCAAATCCCTGGGTGCCGTCTCGGCAACCGGCAAGGGCACCTACCGCAAACCGTATTTGCCAATCATTCAGGGTGTTCAGCATGTGGCTTTTGGGGATGCCGCCGCTGCTGAAGCAGCCATCAAAAATCTGATTGCCGTGGGAGAGACTGTGGCCGGCATGATCGTGGAGCCGATCCAGGGAGAGGCCGGAATCGTATTGCCGCCGGAAGGGTATCTGAAACAATTACGCGAAATTTGTGACAAGTATGGTGTCTTTCTGATTTTTGACGAGATTCAAACCGGTATGGGACGTACCGGCACCCTGTGGGCCTGTGAAGACTATGATGTGGTGCCGGATATCATGACTTTTGGCAAAGCATTCGGTGGTGGGGTGATGCCCATCACCGGGATAATTTCCCGGCCGCACCTATGGACCGATGAGCTCAAAGAAAACCCATGGATCCTGGGCTCACCGACATTCGGTGGAAATCCGCTGGCATGCGCTGCTGCAATTGCGGCGATTAAATTTACCGTGGAAAACGACATTCCCGGTCAGATCAAGGAAAAAGGCGCTTATATCATGGATAAGCTGTATGGGCTGCAAAAGAAGCATTCGATTTTGGTGGATGTGCGGGGCAAGGGCTTCTTGATCGGCCTGGAGTATCCCACCGAGGAGATAGGATGGGCAGTTTCCAAAGGTCTTTTTAAACGGGGTGTGATGACCGGTGGAACCCTGAACAATGCCAAAGTCAACCGGATCGAACCTCCCGGTATCATCAGCTACGAAACCATCGATACCATAATTGAGAAGTTGGATGAGACTTTGACCGAAGTTGCGGCGGAATCTGATTAACGATAAGCGGAAGTTGGACGCTGGAGAGGAAAGGTGTTTTGAATTGAAAAAAGTAATCAAGTGGATACTCGGTCTTATCGGTGTGCTTATTGTCATTGTTTTGGTTGGTGTGGCCATTTTTTGGCAGGATATACAGGAGCTGCGCGGTGTCCTGCGTTATGCCCAGGTATTTGAAGCCGATAAGATCAACGATAATTTTCGCTCGCTGTATCAACAGTATCCCAACACAACCATGCGTCGTTCTGACGCGGTGTTCAACCTGCCAGTCAGGCAACGTGAACTGGACGGGACCTATGCATGGGAGGGACAGACCAAAAGCATCGGTGAATGGATCGATTGGACGGGCACCACCGGTCTGATTGTTATTAAGGATGGTGAGATCGTTTTTGAACGCTACTATAAAGGCAACGATAAAACGTCGCGGACCATATCCATGTCCGTGGCAAAATCGGTGGTTTCTTGTCTGGTAGGCGTGGCCCTGGCCGAGAATAAAATTGAAAATTTGAAGGATCCTGTGGATAAGTATGCAGCCAATCTCAAAGGAAGCGGATATGAAGGCGTATCGTTGAAAGACGTGCTGCAAATGTCATCCGGTGTTCGGTTTAATGAGGATTATGGGGATCTCAAATCCGATATCGTCCGGCTCGTGGCCGCCTTTACATCGGGATCTGTAAATGAATTTGTCGCCGGCCTGCCCAACGAGCTGAAACCCGGAACTTTCAATCGCTACGTCAGTGCCGATACCCAGGTGCTGGCCATGGTGCTGCAAGCAGCCACCGGGAAAAGTCTTACAGCGTATGGTACTGAAAAGCTCTGGTCGCAACTGGGTGTGGAATTTGACGCCTACTGGCTGACGGACCCATCGGGAATGGAAATGGCTTTCGGCGGCCTCAATGCGGCCCTTCGGGATTACGCCCGATTCGGACTGCTCTACCTCAATGAAGGCCGGAACCATAAAGGCATACAACTGGTGCCGGCCGAATGGGTCAAGGCTTCGGTTACGCCGGATGCACCCCATTTGATGCCGGGCAAAAACAATCCGGCATCGGGCTGGTCCATGGGCTATGGCTATCAATGGTGGATCCCGGAGAATCCGGAAGGGGATTATTGTGCCATCGGTATCTATGGGCAGTTTATCTATGTTCATCCGACCCATAACGTCGTGATTGCTAAATCATCGGCTTATGTGGATTACAACAACACCGGTGATGCCATGGAGCTGGAGAGCATGGAAGTGTTCAGGGCGATTGCCAAAAGTATCTAGCAATGTGAGTATCGATTAAGTAAAATGGATCATCTCCCGATCCCGATCCCGATAGCGATTTTGATAAGATATAGCCAGAGCTGTATTTTCCTTGACCCGAACTTTGAAGTCCTTTCCTCCAACAAAATTGGAGAATAACCAGAAAAACGACTAAAAACCAGCGTGCCTCCTACAGGCATTAGCGAATACCACAAACAAGGTAGAATGGAACGATGAAAAAAACAGTAATGGTAATGGGAACAGGCGCACAAGGTGGAACCATCGCCATGCGCTTGAATGACGAAATCAATGTCGAAAAAATTATCTGCGCAGATTATGATTTTGATGCGGCCAAGCGATATGAGACTCTGTTGGACAAAGCCGCGGCTGTCAAGGTGGATGCCCGCAAAGCAGACGAGATTATCAAAGCCTCTAAGGGGGCTGATCTGATCGTGAATGGACTGCCGCCGGATTTTAATCCGGCCGTTATGAGGGCTGCATTGGAAAATGGCATGCATTATCAGGATATGGCCTCCGGGCCGGTGGCCGACATCGATTTTGTGGGGGCGGTTAAACGCCAGTTGGCCCTGGACGATGAATTTAAACGGGCTGGTTTGAGTGCCTTAATTAATACAGGTTCGGCTCCGGGATTGGTGAATGTAATCGCCAGAAATGCGGTAGACAAACTGGACCAGGTTGAGAGCATTGACATCTACATTTATGATGGTATCTGGACCAATCGCTTCATACCTTTCTGGTGGTCGCCCGAAACCGCTTTTGGCGACATGGCCGCCGAACCAATTTCCTTTGAGAATGGTGAGTTCAAACGTGTTCCACCTTTCAACGATCCGGAGATGGTCGATTTTCGTGGACTGGGACCCCGGCGCATGGTGGATCATGAACACGAAGAGCCGGTGACATTTGGCTTGTTTTTCAACGGTATCAAGCGGGCCAATTTTAAGTACGGCGGACCAGCCTGTAACCTGGCCGAGTCCTTTTATCGCATGGGGCTTTTAGGAACCGAACCGATAGACGTTAAAGGCAGCAAAATCGTTCCCCTTGATCTGGTTTGTCAGCTAACCCCACCGGCTCCGTCGGATCCGGATACCATTCGAGAGGCGCTTTCTGAGGGAATGGCCCTGGAAGAGGGGGCCAGTCTGGTTCGGGTGCAAGGTCTCAAGAATGGCAAATCTGTTTGTATGGATAATTATATCAATGCTCCGGGACTGACGGAGTCCTTCGAGAAACACGGGATTACGCACGAATCGTTCCTCACGGGGCAATCGGCATTTTTATTTACCAAACTTTTTGTCAATGACAAGCTAACCCTTAAGGGTGTATTCCCACCGGAAGTGTTGGGGGCTGATACGCGGACTTACTATCTGGCGCAGGCAGCCAAACTAGGCATAACGGTGGATGAGATTGCGGAGACGCGACGCTACTAAGACCAAGGGGATAAGGATCCAAGGAGGGGTCAAGGATTCAGGTGAAAAAAGGCTGATATAAGCTATAAGCTGTGAGCCTTCAGCAGCTTAGGGCTGATCGCTTATAGCTGTCATATTTGTTTGATAGCATTAACTCTCAATTTAATGGTATTTTTATTAACTTTTGGGATAACTGTAAACAACTGGAGGAACACAAATATGGCAAAGCCTGTACTCCTGGTTGAGAAACAGGATCAAATCGCCACGCTGACCTTGAATCGGCCCGAATGCATGAATGCCCTTTCAACCGAGCTGCGGGATGCGCTGGAAACTGCGTTTGAGGACCTGGCCAATGACGCCGATATACGTGTCGCCATTCTCACCGGCGCCGGCCGCGCTTTTTGCGCCGGTTTGGATTTAAAGGAGCTGGCACAAGGTAAGGGTTTGATTGAAGAGTTGGCTCAACAACGGAAAGCACGGGTGAACCTGACCACCCCGTTTAAAACTTTTGGGCGACCGGTGATCGGGGCGATAAACGGACCGGCCGTCGCCGGTGGTTTCGAGCTGGCCCTGGCCTGCGATATTCTAATCGCCTCCACGCAGGCATCTTTTGCGGATACGCATGCCCGCGTGGGTATAATCCCCGGATCTCAGATTAGTCAGAAGCTATCGCGGTTGATCGGCATTTATCGTGCCAAGGAAGTTTCCCTCACCGGCAATTTCATCGATGCAGACCAAGCGCTGGCCTGGGGGCTTGTCAACCGAGTGGTGGCACCGGAGGACCTGCTGCCCGACTGCCTGGCGTTAGCCAATGATATCAAATCTTGTCCCAGCGATATGATCCGCGCATATAAAAAATTGATCGATGATGGATTTCAGATGACTTTTGCGGAGGGCGTGGCGCTTGAAAGGCAGATGAGTATCGCCCATTTTCAGACGCTTCAGGCGGATACGATAGCCGAGCGTCGAAAAGGGGTTCTTGCGCGGGGGCGGGATCAGCAAAAGTCAGATTAGAACCAATAGAATTAGATAAACCGGTTTAAAAGCATCAGTCATATAAAAACTCGATATTTTTTAATTCTGTAAGATAGACGATTATTCCGGAAAAACGCTAAAAGACCCTCTAGGCCACATCCGGCGGCTCGCCGTCATCCTGCTTGGCACTACATTCCTTTTCCTGAATATCATCCTTGAGAAAATCGTAGAGACTGCCCGTATAGGCGCATTGAATAATTTCTTCAATTTTTTTCACAAGATATGCCCGGGTTTCGGTTTCACCATCCAGTTTGAGCCGAAAAGCGATGAAGCGCTGCAGACTGGGATCCTGTCTATCTTTTTCCGGAACCATTTGCATGACTTTTTCCAGTAAAGCCTGCAAGGCTAAATCGCGTTCTTCAATATTAATAATGTCTGCTGCCATGGTTTACCCTTTGAATCCCCAGTGTTTGCCGCTCGGGATGCGGCATAAATTAAAGGCTTTGGGCCAGTGATGCCGCCTCGCTACCCGGTGCCGTGGATATGGCCTTTTCTTTAAACTGGTCGGCTGCAACCACATCACTGCGAAGATCCAAGTTAACCTTGGCGATTTTGTAATACATCATGGCTTTGTATGCGTCGTCCTGGCTGATGGCCGCGGCTGACTGATAGGCGTTTTGGGCAATCTCGGCCACCTTTCGCTTGTGTCTTTTCTTGGGGGTATCCAATCCATAATTATAGTTGATATCCCCCTGAAATTCGTAAGCTTCCAAATATTTGGGATTGTAATAAACCGCCTTGGCCAGGTATTTGTTGGCCTTGCCGATATCATTGCCGGCGTGGGTTCCCTTGGCATAGTAAAAGAAAACTTCGGGAGACATGGGATGGCGGGCATAGACAAGTTCCAGTTTCTGGAAAAAGACCTTGTAGCTCACTTTCCACTGGGGATTGTTTTCTTCACGCATCTGCCGAATTTCTTCTATCAACGGATCAAATTCGGCCAGCTCGGCATAAACACCTGATACCGGGGCGGAAATATTATATTTGCCAATGTTCTGAGATCCTTGGGAGATGCTTTTGACCATCTGGCCATAGACAATTTCACCGGGGATGTCTTCCTGTACGATTTCGGCATCGGCGATATTCGCACGGACCCGGGTGACTTTCAACTTGCCGGTTTCGATGATTTCTACATCCAGTACTTCGCCGGTCTTGGGGTGTTTGATCACGCTGCCCTCTTTAAAAGCCATAAATCGCATGCCGATCTTGACGCCGGCCTTTCTACCGAGGTCGATGCTTACCTTGTCGCCATCGCGCCTAACGATGTAACCTTCCAGGGGAAAGTCTTTGATAATCAAATGGGCCATTTGTACGACCAGGTCTTCCAAACCCACAGCCGATGAGCTCTTGACACTTTCGGCCGCAATAATGGATCCATTGGCGACGTCAATGATGCGGGCATTGACTTCAATGATGTTTTGAAAATGTAAAACGGCCCCGCTGATGATGATTTTGACTCCCAGAACCTGACCAAGCTCGGAGATGCTGCTGTCATCCACCACGCCTGACATGGCCAATTGATGTTCTTGCAGAACTTTTTGCAATAAGCGGCGTTCAACGACATCAAAACGGCCTTCCTTTACCAGGGCTGTGATCAGCCATTCGGCGACAATGGCCCCCATATCATTGTTTTGATATTGCTTGCCCTGCATTTGAAAATCGAGGACGGCAATTTTGTTTTTCTTGAAATCCGCGGCAGCTGGTGCGGCCAATATCGTCAGGACAAGGATTATTCCAATGAAACTGACAAATTTTTTCATTTTTTCCACCCTAGATGTTAACAGTTGTAAGGAAACCTCTGATTCGATGATCAATTCGTATTTAATAAATCTGTAACGAAGATCCGCGCTTGTCAAGACTGGCACTGTATAATTTCATTCCAGCTGCATGACGACACGGTTGGCTGCAATATCGGTAACCGATATCACCCTGCCGGCGGCGGTTTTGCCATCCACAAAGTCGCTGAATGTATCCGCATTGCCCTTATAGAGTACTGTCAGGAGCAGTTTGCCGCCGCCAAATGCCTTTTTGGTGACGGAGACGACGTTGGGAAGGTCACCCAGGAATGCCCGGACCGATTTCTGGGTTTTAAAATTGGGTACATTGTTCACGGTGACATCGAGCGCAAACCCATTGTTGATCATGTCCTGAAAAGAAGCCACAATGGTTTCAAACAATTGCCGGTCCATCAATTTTTCAGCAGCTTTCTGGGATGCATTGGCCATGGCAACCTTTCCGGAGACATGGTAGGCAGCCCCGGAGGCGGCATGAGAAGCGATCACCCTGGCATTCGAGCAATTGACGACCTTGGCCGAGATACTGGCCTGGCCCGAAATCATACCCGCGTTTTTCAGCAGCTCGGTTTCTTTCAAACTCTTTGTGACCGAACCCACAATTACATACTCGGCCCCCTTTTCAGCACCGATCTGGGCGGCAGCTCCGGCGTCACCCTGGACTGCCTTGTGGATCAATTCGGCTTTCATGCTCAGCAGGGCTGCCACAGAAGCGGCATCGACGACATCGAACGATTTATCTTTGAGAAAAGTGAGAATCGTATTTTCAGCAGTTTTACCGTCGCTTTCTTTGATTACAACCATCATACGGGGTTTATCCATGGATTCCAGCAGAATTTTAAGTGCACCCAAATCGGATTTGATGCTGGCAATGGAAACCAGGGCGCTGATCTGAACAAAAAAGGTGCCATCGGTTTCGGTTTTTTGCTTTAAGATATCGTACTTTTTGACCGAGCCGATTGTTCGGGACAGAATTATATCTTTTTGAAGCTCGAAGTTTTTAATTTCGGTATGGGAGATTAAAACGGTTCCGATTCCTTTTTCGACGGCATTTCGCTTGGCCTTCAACAGGGCGTCATCTTTGGAAATGCCGAGTCCCTCTGCTTGGACGGTGATATCTTCGTCCGGTGTCGCTGCCAATAGCGGTGTTCCCGGGAAGCACAAAAACAAGATCATCAGGATAGCGGTCAATTTTGGCATGAGTTTATACCTCCATCATTCAGTGGTTGGCTGTTGGCTCTTTGCGCTTATATCAAAAGTCGGTAACATGTTCCGAAATAGTTGCTGAAGTGGTTTTTGTACGAAACGGAACGTATGTTGACAGTCAATCCGGTTGTTCAAGAGCGAACGACCAAGTACGAACGGCGCTTGATTTACCATACCACCTATTGTTCGGGTTGATCAAGTCTGTCAATAGATGAATATCAACGTTTAGGTGGCATTCTGGTTTCCCCCAGTGATAAGATACCCTGGGCCGCGGTCTCATGGTTGACGGTGGCTTTGACATTGAAGCGATACAGGCCCCCAAATTGCTTTTGGAGCAAGGCCTGCATCACGAGTCTGGTTTCCGGCAATACGCTTTGCCGGAATTTTAAGTCCATGTGCGTGAGGGCAAATGCCGGTAACATGTCATTGCAGTTGGGATCGTTGGCTTTGATGGTCAGTCCAACCAGAATACCGCATGTCTGCGCCAATGCTTCCGAGATCAGGACGCCCGGCATGATGGGCCGGCCGGGAAAATGGCCCCTAAAGTAATCTTCTTGGTGGGACACGTACTTTTCAGTAACGATGGATTGGCCGGCCGTGAATGCGACGATATGATCCACAAAAAGAAACGGTGGCCGGTGCGGTAATATTTCTTTGATATCTGCCAACGTCGGTCCCCGCTTTCGGATCCCATCACACATGGTTATTCTATCTAATGACTGCTTGTGATCGTTGCTGGATAAGGTCCCGGACATGATCGGCTGTCGATGTGTCCCGCATCTGCAAATGTCTGTCAATCCAGCGAATAGTGCGGGACAACATGGTGCCGGGACCGGCTTCAACCAGGGTCGTTACCTGATTATGTCTCAGCTGCTGAATCAAATCAACCCATAATACCGGATGGCTGAGCTGCCGGGCCATGAGGTCCATCAGTTCGCCTGGACCGGTAATTTCATTTAGGGTGGTATAAGAATAAAGGGGTATTTTAGGTGCATTTAGCTTGGTACTATCCAGATCCGTTAAGAGAGATCGTGTGGCCTCGGCCATAAAACGCGAATGATAGGCGGTTGCCACCGGAAGCCAGGCAGTATCCAATGCTCCGGATTGCATGGCTTTATCCATGACCCGGGCGACAGCGGGCCTTAATCCGGAGACGATAATTTGTCGAGACGTATTTTGAATCGCAATGTCCACATCGGCGCGGGTTTCGGTAATGGATTGAACCTCTTCCTGCGCTAAACCAAAAATGACGGCCATGGCGCCTTCAAATGCTTGGCCCACTTCCAGCAACAGATTTCCAGCCTTTTGAACAATGGACAAGCCGGTCAGGAAATCAAAACATCCCGCCGCGTATGCTGCCGCATAAAATCCGGAACTGTATCCGCTACACAAATCCGGCACAATACCGCGACGATTTAATATGTCCGTAATGATGGTACTGATGATGTAGACCCCCAGCTGGGCATTCAGGTCCTGGTTCAATGCTTCAGCGGGGCCCGCAACACAACAATCCCGGATGGAGAAGTTCAAGAATTCATCGGCTTGATCAAAGCGTTTGCGGGTTTCCGGATACGGATGGAAAAGATCGATACCCATGCCAACATGCTGGGCTCCCTGGCCCGGATATATAAACCCGATTCTATTTGCTTTCATGGGTGTCATCGGAAGGTGTGGAGTGGGGCTCAATGGGCCCAATATCAAATATGTTTTCGGGTAATGGTGTGTTGATACGGGTATACCGGAAGGTAAAACCAACCGAGTCCCCGCCGGGTTCCACCAGTTGCAGGCTGAGGGGCAGCCAGATTTGGCTGTCTATTTCCGCCTTAATTTTCAAGTACGGCATGCGGCGAGTGATCTTAACCGGTCTGAGTTCAAGCGCATAGAGATCTCCATCTGGACTAGGATTCATTCGGATGTGGAACTGCTTTTTCAATTGTTCTGCGGACCGCCCTATACCCAGCATCTTTTGTAGAAAGGTGTTGCCCCCGGGTATGTTTTTTTGGCGTAAGGGTGATCCGGGTGTACCCGAAATCATTTTCCCTTGGGTTAATAAAACAACAAACGGTTCCGGCTGGTGCATTTTCATTAAGAGTATACCAACGCGGTCAAAATAGAGGCGCCCTGCTGATGTTTGCGGGGCTATAAACAACGCATTTTTTTGAACCTGTTTGAAATCGGCGCTGAAGGTGCTGAGGGTTTCCTGCCTGGTTTGTACGTGCTGCAAGACCTCATCCAGAGACAAGACCGTGTTTTGATCCGCAGCCACTATGGTTGGCAGAACCAGAAATAGCAGAATAACAAATATTAAAATTTTCCAGTTTAAAGAGTATTGCATCATTGACTATGGTTTATTGCGTTTGTTGCGTTTTTTGGGTCTATTGGTTGTCAGAATAACGTTCCGTTTCAGGCTAAAAGATTTGAAACGCTTTGCTCTGCCTTTCTGATTCGGAACATAATTGTGACAATTGGTATATAATAGTGCTGAAAACAGCTGAAATAAAAAAGCCATCATCAGCATAAAGCCCCAGCTTTTGGCTACCCTTGAATCCTTGGATCCTGGAATCCTTGACCCCCTTAATGTTTCACTTTGGTCCAGGCGCGTTTGAAACCGATGTTCTGAACACCAAAGAAAATAGGACCTCGTTTAAAAGGAAACAATCGTTTAAAGATTGATGGATACCCATATAGTTTTTGATAGGCCCAGTCGAGCCCGGCCTGCAATTGTGATGGGGACATTTTCTTGGGTTTAAAGACCACGTGGTTCATGTCGTAGAATTCCCAATTCGTGTGCAGGATTCGTTCGGCTCGCCGAAGCGTTGTAAAGATTTCGGTTCCTGGAAATGGTGTCAGCACTGAGAATATGGCTGCTTCAATATGGGCGTTTTCAACAAAGCGGAGCACGTCTGAAAAAACCGCCGTGTCGTCCTGGTCGGCTCCGAATATAAAAGATGCTTGAATGCCGATACCGTGGTCGTGAATCTGCTTGACGGTATCCCGGTATTCGGCCGATCGATTCACTGATTTCCCATAAGCCTGAAGCGTTTCCTGGGACAAAGATTCAAAGCCGATGAACAGACCGCCGCAACCACTTTCCTGGGCCAGTTTGAGCAATTGCCGGTCTTTGACAATGCTCAAGGATGCCTGACTGAACCATTGCTTTTTTAAGGGCTTTAATGCTTGGAATAGTTCCTTGGCGTAGGCGGGCTTGCCCACGATATTGTCATCCACAAAAAAAATGTGGCGACCGTCCATCTGTTCGAGTTCTCGGATGATTTCCGGGACCGGTCGGGTCCGGTAGGTGCGCCCGTAAAACGCTGTAACCGAACAAAACTCGCAATCAAAAGGGCAGCCGCGGGTCGTCTGAATGGTGTTAATAAAAAAATAACCCTTGCGGTTTAAAAGATCCCGACGGGGCAGGCTCAGATCGGTTAACAGGTGAAAATCATCGGCCGTGTATCGGGATTTTAGCGTTGCGGTTTTAAAATCAGTGAGAACCTGTGGCCAAATGGACTCGGCCTCACCGCTAACCACGACATCGGCATGCTCAGCAGCTTCAGCGGGCATCATCGTCGGGTGGATACCACCTAATATTACGGGTATTTTACGCTTCCGGTATTCATCGGCGATGGCATAGCCTCGCGGTGCCAGCGGTGTCATCACCGAAATAGCCACCAAATCCGGCAGATCGTCAAAATCGATAGCTTGTACATTTTCATCGATAATGGTGATGTCCCAGCTTTCATCAGTCATGCCGGCCAACATGGTCAAAGACAGGAAGGGAAACCTAAAAAAGATTTGTCCCCATAGGCTGTTTTCCGGCCATTTGGGTGCGATTAGAAAAAGGCGCATGGTCTACTTTAAGGTCTGTTTTCAAATTTTGGTTGCATGCGTTACTACTTCTATGGGTTACAAGTTGTTATTGAAAGGCATAAGCTTTTAGCTGTACGCTGCTTAATGCTTATACCTGTTGGCTTCTTACAAAAACCACTTAGATTCGTTTTCAAGAAGGCACCTCATTTTTGCGATACATTGCCATCAACCGATCAGATTGGGTCCGGATTGTACCACTGATCCGGGTATTTACGGATATATTGTTCAAACACAGCGGCCACCTTTTCCAGATTGGCTTGAATTGCCTCATCCCGGGAGCCTTCGCTTGAAACCTGAATCGCTTCTTCAAGCACCCCGAAATAGGTGCCATTGGGTTGCTTTAGAACAAAAGCCGGAATCAATGCTGCACCGGAGGCCATGGCGATGGTGACCGGTCCGATGGGAAAGCGAACCGGCCTTCCGAAATATGAGATTTTCTTTCCATTGCCAAAAAAGTCTTTATCGCCAATCATGGCCACGACACCGTTTTGACGCAGGTGTTTCAACACCGGGATGGCAGAAAACGGAGAGGCATCCACCTCGATTACGGAGATGCCCTTGGCGCCTCGCAGGCGATTGACCAGGGCATTTGTGGGCGCTGAATTGTGCGGCAATGAAACCACCGCAAGGGGATAATTGGCATGGCGCACCATGGTGCCGCCAAATTCCCAGTTGCCGATGTGTGCAGAGAGTAGAATAACACCATTTCCGCGGTTTCGTGCGGCTTTAATGATATGCTCCCCCGTGAGTCCGGCGAAAACCGTATCGACTTTATGGGGTGGCATCTGAGGCAAACAAAAATAATCGGCCATGTATTCGCCGTAGTTGGCAAACATCCGCCGCACCAGTCGTTGCACCCGGGTACTTTCTGCGGGCATATTCAGGGCGATGGATAGATTGGAGGCAAAACCATTGCGATCATGCCGGGAGAAAGTATAGATAGCCAGGGCCACCGCCCGCCCGAGCCACCGACAGATTTTCAAGGGCAGATACCTGGCGACAAAAAAAATTGTGTAGTAGGATAAAGGGGTATCGAGAATGTGTTGACGCATATTGCCTCAAGGCAGCCGTGAGCAATAAGACTTCCGCTTTAGGCTGCCGGTTGCTTATTGCTTCTAGCTGTGTCCGCTATTGCCGTATCCTAAGCTTCCTGCTTTTAGGGTGTCAACCTATTATAATATCAACGAATTTTATTTTCATGCCAATCCGAGAAACAACTTTACAGTCACGGGCGAATATATTAAATGGACCCAGCTCTCTGGTGTCACATTTTGGTTCAGTTTCCGAAACTAAATTCACTCATTGTAATGGTTCCATATCATGTAACATGATGATGATGAAATTAAAATTTAAGCACGCCATCCGAGTTTGTCTAAGCGTCATCGGCATCTTGTTTATATGTATGGGGTGTTCTTCCCGCTATACGGTTGCGCCATCAAGCCAACAGCAATATCCTGGTGAAATCAACCGTCATGAACGCTGGATTCAGGCTGATCCGGCGCATATCTATCGGATTCTTACCCATCCGGAAGTTATCAAGATGCTTTGTCCCGACGGTACCGTGGTGTCCTATCTTTCACCCCAACCCTATTCGGTGGGGGATATTGTGGAAACACGGGTGGCGCATATTTTTAAATTGAAATGGACGGCTCGGGTCGACCAGGTGATTGAAAATCAGCTTATTCGTTTAACCTTTCAAGATGGATTTTTTAAGGGGGGCACCGAACTTTGGGATTTTTCGCCGCAGGCTAGCGGCACGCGCGTGCGCCAGACAATCATTGTGGAAGTGAAGGGGTTTTTGAAACGCTTGGCCTGGGTGACCAAGGTCCGACGCAAGCATGATAAAATGGTGGAACAGTTTCTGGATAATCTTAAACGCGTGGCGGAGATGCGGCCATCGGTATTGGATGGAACTACACAAAACGGCGATGCAAAATGAGACCAATCCACCAAAAACCAATGGCCTGTTTTTTATGTGGCATATCACCGGAACGCCAGGTTTATCAGATTGGTTCCTGGCAGTATTATCAATGCCAGCATTGCGGATTGGTGTTGCTGCATCCCTGTCCATCTGAAGATGAGGTAATCAAGTCATACGATGCCTACCTGCCGGTTAACACGGGTGAAATCGATTGCTGGAAAAAGATGATTGCCCCGGTGGTGGACGTGTCTGCAAACCTGGTACTTGAAAATTCGAAAACCGATGCGAAGCGGTTGCTGGATATCGGCTGCGGATACGGCTTTTTCCTGCGGAAAATGACCCAGCTCGGATGGCAGGTGGAAGGTATTGAAGTTTCCGGACCAGGACGCGACTACGCCCGCCAAGAACTGGGGCTTCACATTCACGCCCGGCCCCTGGGAGCCATGGCTTTCCCGTCTGAATATTTTGACGCGGTGACACTTTTTTACGTCATCGAACACATCCACGATCCTGCCCTGGTATTGGATGAGGTTTATCGCATCCTCAAACCCAACGGTATGCTGTTACTGCGATGGCCCCATTCGACCCCGGTGGTCAAACTTTTGGGACCGTTGGCAAAAAAATTTGATATTTACCACACCCCATTTCATCTGTATGATTTTAATCCCGGTGCCATGAGAAAACTTGTGGCCCGGGCTGGCTTTTCGGCGATTCAAACCCTGATCGGCGGGTTTACCCTACCGAAAAAAAGATTGCATCGTATTTGCTCCATTTTTTTTGGCTACGCGGCTCAAGGGTTATTCCGGGTTTCAGCTGGCAGACTATTGTTACCGGGGGTCAGCAAAACGACCATTGCATTTAAGTAGGCTGTTAGCTTATTAGGCCATTAGACTGTTAGCTACTTATTGCTAACACTCAAAGCTGTGGGCTGCGAATAGCCTAACAGTCTAAAAACCGAAATACCTAATAGGTTCCTATCCTTAAAAAACCACTAAGCTACTGCTCGGGAATTGAAAATGGTTACAACAATTCTGATCATTGAAGACGATGCCAATACCGCGGGATTGATAAAGCTTTATTGTGAGCGCGAAGGATTTAAAACGCTTACAGCTTTAGATGGTGCCTCCGGGCTGCAAAAAACTGTCAAGCAAAATCCCGATATGGTTATTCTGGATCTGATGCTTCCTAAAATGGATGGTTGGGATGTATGCCGGCAGTTACGACAAAAGTCGGATATTCCCATTATCATGCTCACGGCGCGGGGTGATGAAATCGATCGGGTTTCAGGGCTTTCATTGGGTGCTGATGACTATGTGGTCAAGCCTTTCAGCCCCCGGGAGCTGGTCGAGCGAATCAAGGCCGTGTTGAGACGCACCCGACGCACGCAATCATCTGAAAAAAAAGTTTTTTCCCATCTTACCTTACGACTTGATTTGCACCATCGCCGGGTCAGTGTTGATAATCGTTCGGTTGATCTGACGCCGCATGAATATTGTTTGCTGGAAACCCTCATGGCCACACCCGGTCGGATCTTTACACGCGATGAACTCTTGGCGCGACTGTATCCCCATGGCGAAGCCCTGGTAATCGATCGGGTGGTGGATGTTCATATCGGAAAATTAAGACAGAAAATTGAAGCCAATCCACCGGACCCACAATTTATTCTGACGGTACGGGGTATCGGATATCGATTTGCAGATCCGGAAGTGGATGCATGAGACGCTATTTGATTGTAAAATTGCTGGCGGTCAACCTGCTGGTCATTGGGTTTGTGATGGTTTTTGTTTGGATTGCCATCGATACGCTGGCGGCCAGCTACTTTATGACCCTCATGGAGAAGTACCATGTTTCTCCGGAACCGGCCCACG
>Ga0180435_10002050_pt1 | contig 20688 bp, 16 predicted proteins | sample SS_ome_3_FD_132467 | JGI IMG/M metagenome (GOLD analysis project Ga0180435, IMG submission 132467) | Hypersaline lake sediment archaeal communities from the Salton Sea, California, USA - SS_3_S_1 metaG | ecosystem: Environmental > Aquatic > Non-marine Saline and Alkaline > Hypersaline >...
CAGGGGTGGGGGCCGCCGGCAAGCGAACAATAAACTCGCTGCCGAGTCCGGGGCCGTCGCTGCTGGCCGACACCGAACCGCCATGAAGGCCAACCAGTTTTTTCACCCGCGCCAAGCCCATACCCAGGCCACAGTTCGATCGTGAGATATCACTCTCGACCTGTTCAAACGGTTCGAAGATCGAGTCGAGTTGGTTTTTGGGAATTCCGACACCGTTATCACAAACCATGATCACGTGCTCGGCTCCTTCGGCGGCAACAGTGATCCAAATATGGCCGTGCGGTTTGCTGTAACGCACGGCATTCGTCAGCAGGTTTGTCAGGACTTGTCGAATTCTCGTCCCATCAACTTGCGAATACAGCGGGGTTTCTGGGGCACTCAATTCGAAATGCAGGCCGACTTCCTTCATCAGTGACTCAGTGTCGTCGGCCACGTGTTGTACTAATTCGGCCAGATCGACGACCGTCTTTCGCAGCGCAATCTTCCCCTTGGTGACGCGTGACACATCGAGGAGGTCGTCGAGCAATCGCTGCATGTGCTGGCTCTCTCGCTCGATGACTCCGTGCGCTTGATGCTGAGACTTCTCGCCATCCGTACGACGTAAAACCTCCGTGGCGCTGATGATTGAAGCCAGCGGGTTGCGCAGTTCGTGTGAGAGTACGGCGAGGAAATGGTCGCGTCGCTCGATCGATTCGCGTATCTGCCGTTCGCGCTGTTTGCGTTCAGTGATATCGCGCAACGTGGCCAACAACGCTGGTTTTCCTTGCCAATGCGTGGCGACGACGCGAATCTCTGCAACGATTTTGGCGCCGTCGTCGCGAATTACCTCAATTTCTGTAGCATCTCCCGGTACCGCCGGCACGCCAAAGCTCTTGCCGATAAGGCGTTCCGCCTGTTGGTCAAGAACCACTTCGGCTGCCGGATTCACATAGACGATTTCGCCAGATGATCGCAGTACGATGATGCCATCGGCGCTACGATCAACGATAGCGCGGAATCTCGCTTCGCTCGCTTGCAAAGCGCGACGCAAACTATCGGCGGGTGGATATTGTACGGTTCGCTGCGTCATTCGTTCACAACGTCGAGAAAAACGAGAGTGTGATGAGGCTTTTGGGGTTTCGCGACGCCAAGCTGTTGCAGCAACCCGCCGCAGTTGCAGAAATCCCCCAGGATTCGTGCTCGTGGGGCGGGTGCGGTCTTGATTAGCGTCGGAGTGGCAAGTACGCCGGTCTCTCGGGCGATCTCGGGACTCTGTGTGACGTCAACGACTTCCAATTCGTAGTCACCGGCCAGACAGGAGTCACCGAGTTTTTTCAAGCGTTCGATCGCCTCGACATGCTTGGCGTTCTCACCGGAAACAAAAAACTGAAACGAATATGTCGGCATCTTGGGCCGTTCCCCCGATCCATATCTTTGGTGTTGAGCTTAGGTGTAGGCCAGGACCTGTTCTGGCGGGATGGTTGGTTTCGGTTGACTCATGCCAGGACAGGTCCTGGCCTACTGAGTCTTCAACAGAGTCCGAATGGGTAACGGGAGTCGAGGCGGCGAGCACCTCGACTCCCGCCCCAAACTAAACCACGTTTTCGATCGACCCCGTGCTCCGTGCGGTACACTCCCTTCCCTGGGAGCCCGAACCGACGCGGTCCGGACCGCTCTGCAGCGAGAAATTCGATCCCCCGTGGCCAACCTGTACGAGCATATTTGCCTTCACGCGATTTCTGCCAATTCTTGCGACATCACCTGAACGAGGCGTTCAGGATTCACCGGCTTCTGGAACCACAAGTCCACTCCGTCGGGTCCCGTCGGTATTCCCAACGATGCCGGTTCGGTTCCGCTGATCGCAAAGACCTTCATACCGTCAAGCGACGAGTCATTGCGAATTCGCTGAAGGGTCTGCGGTCCGTTACACCGCGGCATAATCATGTCGAGCAAAACGACATCAGGACGCGGATGACTAGAAAGAAAGTCGAGGGCCTCTTTGCCATCGTCGGCGGTTGTGACCTCGAACCCGCTCATCCGCAACAACCCCGCCAACAGTTCTGACTCGTTGGCGTCGTCTTCGACGATCAACGTGCGGCGCCGGGGCGGGCCGTCTGGACACTGGCCGGTCGATTTCATTTTCGAGGCCTGTTCCTCGAGTGATTGAAACTCGCCCACCAGTTTTTCGAACGTGGCGTCTGCTTCCGTCGAAAGCCCGGCATCCAATTGTCGCTTGAGAAGGTGGATGCCAAGCACGGCAGTATTGAGTCGATTGCGCAGTGCGTGACGTAACTTCCGAATCTCTTCGTCGTTAGAAGCCCCAGCGGGTTCATCCGATTCAACGACCGAGAGCTCATCGCGCAGGACTTTGACGTCGCGCGGCGCTTGAATTCCAAGACGGGTTGTGTTTCCCTGCACCTTGAGAACTTCGAGCTTGACGCCCAGGGTGGGAAACACAATCTTCTCGCCCTTGCGGCGAGAGAGCACCAACATGCGTGGGGTCTCCTTTCCGGCTTGGCGAAAGGGCGGTGCGAACGAATCGCACCGCCTCAAACGCGCTCTATCATGACCACCTCTCGGTGGCGTCTCGTTGAAAAACAGATCGAACGAGAACTCTGACGTCGCATGCCAGTGACATCCTTGCCGGGTGCGCTTTCCCACTTGTTGGTGAAGAAAACGGGCATCCTTGCCCACGCAAACCTCCGTTGAGTTCGCACAATCTATCACCACCCGTTGAGCCGAAACAAGAGCGATTTCCACTCTTCGAACAAGAAAATTTTCTGAGGCATTGTTTCCCCAATTGGCACCAAAAATGCTAGCAGGGAAAGGCGGCCTGCGCTGATTTACGGGGCGGGTTTTCGCTCTCGCCATCACGTGTGGTACCGCAAATATGCAGGCACACGATCTTGTGTTTTCAATGACAGCGTTTCAGCAAATTCCGCGCCCCCTGTTTGCGCGCGGTTGGTGTGTCTACACTCGTAAACCATGAAACATGCGGTCTGTATTTTTTTGTTGTTGGTCATTGTCACCGTCTGGGGATGGACCTTTGTCGTCGTCAAAGACGCCATCGTCGAGTTTGGCGTTGTTCCCTTCTTGGCGTTGCGATTCGTAATTGCAACATGCTGCATGGCGCCGTTCGCTGCTGGCAATATGACCCGATCTGACGCGGCAGTCGGCGCTGGAATTGGCGTTGTGCTTGGCACGGCCTATTTCTTCCAGACGTTGGGTTTGAGTATGACCACGGCTACGAACGCTGGCGTAATCACCGGACTTTTCGTTGTTTTTGCCCCGCTGACCAACTGGGCCGTATTTCGAGTGAAGACGGACCGGGGGCTGTGGCTCGCCATCGCGGTCAGTTGCTGCGGGCTTATGCAACTCACGGGCGCTATGGCAGGAGGGATGGGTCGCGGCGATCTGTTCGTGTTGATCTGTGCGGCCTGCTTCGGACTGCATATTGCGTTTCTAGACCGATTTGCGAAACACCACTCGGCGGTTGGTCTGGCTTGCGGTCAGATTGGGACGGCGGCATTGATGTTTCTGATCGCGTCGCTGGCCTTTCAGCCTCCTACGTGGCCCTCCGCGAGCATTCTGTTTGCGCTTGTGTTGACTGGCGTGGTTGCAACGGCGGCCGGCTTTTTCATTCAAACGTACGTTCAGCAGCGACTCACGGTGGTCGAGACGGCGATCATCATCATGATGGAGCCGATCTTTGCCGCGTTTTTCGGTTTTTTGTTGGCGGAAGACCGGCTTACCCCATGGCAGTGGTCAGGAGCGGGCTTGATGGTCGGCGCCTTCTTCCTCACACAGCTCTATCCACTGGTCGTTTTGCCTCGTGCAGCCGAGGCGTCAACAGGCGAGTAATCCCAACATCCCGACCATCTCGCGACAGGATCGCCGCAATTGCCGATTCCCTCTTACGAACAGTCAACGGTTTTTCGGTTGTGGATCTGACGGTTCTGCCAACGATTCGCGCGGTCGGTCGGGTGATGTAAGAGATTGCGCCATAATTGTCACGATTGTAGGGCGTAGGATCTCCCTAGCTCGTTTTCTCGCGATTGCATCGCCATATGACCGAGAATCCCTTGTGATAGTGGGTGCGCTCACAGTACACTTCCCACCTGCGGGTTGCCGTCTTGCAGATTTTTCAGCAAGCCGTGCCTGATTTTCGGCAGCTTCGCAAGGGATGAATCGTATGACGGGTGCGGCGGGCCGCGGGTAATTCGCGTTGTCGCAAGGGATTACGACGCCTACCAGCGGACGGGGCCATTGGTTTCCGAAACAACGGCACATCAGTTGCTGATCAGGGTGCATGCCGAAGGACAGGCGGATTCGGTTTCGTACTCGAGCCGCCAGACGACCGGCTATCGACGAAACTGTCGCTCCGATATTCGGAGGTGGTCCTGGCGGTGTGGTTGAAACAACTTGTTTTTGGGAGGCTCGGTTTACCGAGACACGAAGTATGGTTCGCAACGCCGAAGAGCTTGTCACAGGTGATTCAGATCTCAAGCGTCGCGTCGAGAATTACCTCGTCGGGCGCAAAGTCTCCTCTTTACGACGCATTCGGGTCGATGCCAGCAACGGAACCGTGAAACTTCGCGGTCGAGTTGGTTCGTACTATGAGAAGCAGCTTTGTATCCACTGCTGCCGACGCGTGGCCGGCGTGATTCAGTTGGTTGATGAAGTCGACGTCGAAGCAAACAACAGTGCAAACACGTCGCTCTACTAACGATCAACCAGATGCATGATCGCTTCGAAGGCCATGGCGCAGAAGCCCCGCGTTTGCAGGGTCGCCCGCCAATTTTTTGGCCAGAACCGCCTTCACCGTTGATAAATCGGCAGGAAACCGCGGTCGAGCTGCAGCATGATGAGGTTGCACGCGGTCACGTAGATCGGCCCGATATTGCCTTGCCATGAACCGTCGGCGGCTTGCGCCGTGGAGATCTTGCCGTAGAGCTTGTCGCGAAACTCTGTCCAGTCCTTCTCTTCATCCGCCCCTTCGCGATAAACAACCTGCGCATAATAGAGGTAGGTGTAGTGCCAATGGCCAAAGGCGTGGGATCCGTCCGAAATTCGATACAGTTTGTCGCGGCAGTACTTCGTCATGGCCGCAACGTGTTCGCCTTGGTAATCGCCTGCGTTGTGCAAGCAAGCGAGCGCAGCGGCAGTGATGGCTGGGCGAGATGAACCGCGATTCCGGCTGCTGTAAGAAATGCCGCCATCGGCGTTTTTGCACTTGTAGATGTACTCGCGGGCCTTTTCGATAATCTCCATCGGTACAACGATACCAGCATTGCGGCAGCCGCGCAGCCCCTGTACCTGTGTGATGGTTGTCGATCCCTCGTCAAAGTTGTTGCCGTCTTTGGCGCTAACATAACCCCAGCCACCCGATTTCGTCTGGGCTTGGCCACTGAATGTAACCGCTTTGCTGAGGATATCGGTGAGTTCTTCGCGGCGGTCGAGATCTTCCTCCTCCCCCAGCACCTGGGAGAGAAAGAGCATCGAAAAACCGTGGCCGTAGGTGTAGCGGTTATCAGCGAGCGGATCGCCAATGAGGCCGTTAGGTCGCGACATACTCACTAAGTAGTCGACGGCGCGACGGATATTCCGCGAATAGGGGCCCTGCGTGGTCGTCGATCCGGAGGCTGCCAGGGCGGTTCCGGCTAGCGCCGTCATCGCCGTCGGATAGTTGCCGGCTGTCCAATGTCCTCGGGTAGACTGGGTCCGCGCCACCCATTTCAATCCAGCCGAGATCGCCTTTTCCCATCGAGCGTCTTTTTCGCCAGAAAAAGCGAGTTGCGGCAGGCCTCCCAGGGCGTATCCACCGCCCATGAGTCCCGCCAGCCCCTTGAGTGCTTCTCGACGATTTAGTTGGTTGCGCATACACCTACCTCTAAGCAAAAACTTGCTTTTTGTGTTTGTCGCGGCCGACTGCGGAATAGTTCAACAGAACTTGAACCGAACACCCCAAAAGACTGCAACCCGAATTCGCCCGTTGCAAACACCCTTGCAGTGACCGCATCCCGCTTTGCCAGTTCGGGTTACGAACTGCCAGAGCGAAATCACTCTAACTCACGGAATGTTGTCCAGCTAAGATAACCCAGAAGGGCTGCAGAGATGACAAATGCAACGTCCAGCAAGAAGCTGGCCCGCATGAACGGGAATCCAATTGCCAGATCAAGTGCGAATAGAATCAGGATGAAGGCTGCGACCACCATCCCAATGATTGTCAGTATCTTTGACATGCCAAGAAATCCTGGTATCCGGCGAGTTGCCTGGATGTTTTCCAAAATTCGCTAATTCCCCTAGTATAACCCAAGTTCGCCCCTTGTCACCAGCGTCTTTGGCCAAGGTGACGATTTCCTCTCAGTCGGGCTCTACTTGGAATTCGCCCGAAATCCGGCCCCCGTCATTATTTCGGCTGCGGGAGGACCTTCTCTTTGGGATCTGAATTCCGATAATAGGGCTTTCTGCATTTGCTGGCAATGACAGACGATAGCGCAGGGCAATGATGAATCAATCGATATGTGGGGCCAAAGTCGAACAATTCCGAGGGCAAATGCCTGTGACCGAGCGTTTTGCCTACTTTGACAACGCTGCGGTGGCACCCATTTCGTCGCCGGCGGTGGAGGCAATATCGCAGTGGATGGGAGAATCGGCTCGCGAGGGAGACGTCGAGTGGTTGCGTTGGGCGCGGCGTGTCGAGCAAATCCGAGGGACGACAGCGACCCTCATTGGTGCGGAACCGGGAGAAATTGCATTTGTCGGCAACACGTCCGCCGGACTGTCGCTCGTGGCAGAGGGTTTTCCCTGGAAGCAGGGGGACAATATCGTCACCTTGGCCAATGAATTTCCCTCGAATCAATATCCTTGGCTCAATCTGACATCCCGCGGAGTGGAAACCCGTTGCGTTCCGGTCGAGAGTTCCAGAGTCGACTTGAACCGCTTGGCGGACGCGTGCGACGAGAAAACGCGGATTGTGTCGGTGTCTTGGGTCGGATACGCCACCGGTTATCGACTGGATCCCGCCGAGGTGGCGGACCTTGCACATGACCGCGGCGCGCTTCTATGCCTCGATGCGATCCAGGGGTTGGGCGTTTTTCCGCTCGATGTGACGAGTGCAAAAATCGACTTCCTAGCGGCAGATGGACACAAATGGTTGCTTGGTCCGGAAGGCGCCGGAGTGTTTTTCCTCAGGCAAGAGCATCTCGACCTGCTGCGCCCAACGGTCGTGGGTTGGCACAGTGTTGAAAACGCCCACGACTTCAGTTCAATCGACTTTCAGCTTCGCGACGAAGCTGCTCGATTCGAAGCAGGCTCGCAGAACATGGTGGGAGTGCTGGGGATGGGGGCGAGTATCGACTTGCTAGTGGAAACAGGTTTGTCGCCGACAACTTCGACGATTGCCGAACAGGTTTTGCGTTTGGGCGACTATGCGTGCCAACGCCTGACTGAATTGGGAGCGACGATCATCAGCGATCGAACGCCCAATCACGCATCGGGCATTATTTCCTTTCAACTCCCTGGGCATGATCCCGGAGAGGTAGTCAAGCACTGTGCCGCAATGGATGTGATTCTGAGTAGCCGACACGGTTGGTTGCGGATCAGCCCCCACGGTTACAACAATGAAGCGGATATCGACCGCTTGATCGCGGCATTTGCTTCATTGCCAGGTAGTCCCTAGTCTCAAATCGGCCGCGTCGCCTGCGACGCAAAAAACAGCCAAAACACCGGTCGCAGGCGGCCGGGCTTACGAATGACAAAAGCACTATGAACGATACCGAACAACGTGTTGGCGTCTATCTCGGATCCTTCGATCCGGTGACCCTGGGGCATCTCAACATCATTGAGAGATCGAGCCGTCTATTCGATTTGTTGATCGTTGGCGTGGGCACGAACGTTGACAAGCGGGGGCTCTTTTCGCCACCGGAACGTGTTGAACTCGTCAAGAAAGTGACGACGCATCTGGACAACGTCGAGGTGCGTGTGTTTGACGGCTTGGCCGTCGAATTCGTTCGCGCGTGTAATTCGCGAGCGCTCGTGCGTGGCGTTCGGCCGCTAACGGACATCGGCGCGGAGTTCACGATGATGATGGCGAACCGGCAACTCGACCCAGACATCGAAACCGTGTTTCTGATGGCGGACGAGGAATACGTCCACGTTTCGAGTTCGTTGGTCAAGCAGATTACGCCATTGGCCGACGATGAGCGGCTTGCCAGCTTCTTCCCGCGAGCGATCATTCCGGAATTGAGGAAGAAGATCTCAGATACGAATGACTGACCAGTCAGTTCTTTTCGCTTTCCTCATCGTCCGCGTTCGGCTGTAGAAGCCGGCGAAGGTACATGGCTCGCTCGATGTTTCGATCGACCGTGTCGAGTTCCACGCCGCGCAGCTTTTGCAAGTGGGCCGGTTGCGTGTGGATGAAGAGTTTGTTGATCGTGGGGATCTCGATGTCGGCAATCAGGCCCATGTTCACACCCATCCGAACGCTCGAAAGCAGGTGCATCGTCTCTTCACTGCTGATCGTTTGAGCCGTGCAAAGGATGCCGAAAGCCCGGCTCACTCGGTCATGCAGATCTTTGCTGCTTTCACGCACTAGGTAATTGCGGGCGTGTCGCTCGTATTCGATCAGAGCGGGGACGACGTCCGACACTTGCTTGATCAGGTCCTCTTCGTTGCGGCCAAGCGTGATTTGATTGCTGATCTGGTAGAAATCTCCCATCGCCTGTGAGCCCTCTCCGTACAAACCCCGGACGGCCAGGCTGATTTTCTGTAGGCTGCGAAACACCTTTTCGATTTGTCGCGTAAGTACAAGAGCTGGCAGGTGCAGCATCACGCTAACGCGCATTCCCGTGCCCACATTCGTGGGGCAGGCAGTCAAATAACCAAGTCGCTCGTGAAAGGCGTAGGTGGACGTGCTCTCTATGGCGTCATCGATCTGGTTGATCTGATCCCATGCAGATTCGAGGTCGAGTCCGCTCTTCATCACTTGCATCCGCAGGTGGTCTTCCTCGTTGATCATAACGCTGAAGCTCTCCCCGGTATCGATGGCGACGGCTCGAGCTCCATCCGACTCAGCATGCTCTCGGGAGATCAACTGTCGTTCGACCAGGAATTGGCGGTCGACCGTTTCTAGTTGGCTGACATCGACATAAAACGACTCGGCGATATCGCATAGGCGATCGAACGACTTATGGACGGATTGTTCAATGGAAAGACGGTCCGCATCCGTGCACTTGCGTATGAATGGGAACTCGGCAAGGTTTCGAGCCAATCGGATCCGACTGCTTATCACAATGTCGGACTCCGGCCCCGAACCTCGTAGCCATTCTCCCGATCGATCTGTAAGATCATTTATCTCCACAACGCTACAGCCTTCTATGCACCTTCTTCTATGCTTTTGATATCGTCGCGAATCTGGGACGCCCGTTCGTAGTCCTCGGCTTCGACCGCGTCCTTCATTTCACGCCGCAATCGAATCAAATCGGTCTGTTGCTGACTACTGCCCGCCCCGCGTTTCGGTCGTTTGCCAGTATGTTCAGTCTCGCCGTGGATATTCACGATCAGCGGAAGAACCTCTTCTTCGAAGCAAACGTAATCGTGTGGGCATCCAAGTCGACCAGCACTGCGGAACTCATAGAAGGTAATGCCACATACTGGACAAGCCTGTTGATCGAGTCGAGCTAGGTCCTCTGCTGTCGATTGAACTTTCAACTGCTGGGCCAGCACGCCTTGCAATGTTGGTGAAGACGCCGGTTCCGGCTCTTCGTTTTGAGCCAAGTATTCGCGAGCGTGATCCTCGCACAAATGCAACTCGACCACGCCCGAGTCAACAACCTCGGTGATGTGGAAGGTAGCCGGTTTTTCACAGCGTTGGCACTTCATGGTCAAATTAGCGTCTATCCACCCAGCAGATCGCAACGACACTGGCGATCGTGCGACGCCTGCGAGTTTGCTGCAACTCTTTATTTCATCGGCGGTTAACTGCTGTTAGGATTCTAACAGCGGGGGCAGGGGTGTCAAGGCGAGCGGAAATCGCCCACGCAGCCGCCGAACAATTGTGTTGTAACGGGTGTCGTGAGCGCAGCAGATGTTTAGGTCTCCCGACACAATCCTCGTCGTGTTAAGCTGTCACATTCAGTGACTACAAAGAAAATCCATCCTGATCGTTCTCCGCCATGCACCATCTTCCAGACACTTCCACTTTCGAACAGTTGGCCTCCGTGCACGACATGGTGCCGGTCTACCGCCGCCTGGTAAGCGATGCGCTGACACCCGTCTCTGCTTTTCACAAGATCGATTCCGGTGGTTGCGCCTGCTTGTTCGAGAGCGTTGTCGGCGGTGAGAAAGTAGGGCGATACAGTTTCCTTGCGGCCGATCCTTTCCTGCGGCTCACCGCACAAGGCGACAAGGTTTTGGTTAGAAGAGGGGACGAATGCGAGGAATTCGAATCCAACGACCCGCTTGACGAATTGCGAAAGCGCGTCGACTCAGTGAAGGTCGCACATCCGACGGAGTTGCCGCCGTTCATCGGGGGGGCCGTTGGATACGCTGGCTACGATGTCATTCGATACACGGAAGACCTGCCGAACGCTCCTGAAGACGATCGCAAATTGCCCGACATGGCGTTTTCGTTTTACGACCACATCGTCGTCTTCGACAATGTCAACAAGACAATCACGGTGATCGCGTTGGCACATACGAAGCGGGGAAAGGTAGACTGCAAACAGGCGTTCGCCGAGGCCGCAAATCGGGTTGACCAACTCGTTGAGAGGCTGTCATCGGTCGATCATACGCTCGCCCCGACGGATATCGTCGTAAGTGGTGACCCGGCCATCGAGTTTCGTTCTAACTTCAAGCAGGAAGACTTCGAGGACTCGGTGCGGCGATGCGTCGAATACATCCGAGCTGGTGACATCTTCCAGGTCGTTATCAGTCAAAGGCTGGAGGTCGACATTCAATCCGACCCGCTTGATATCTACCGGACACTCAGGGTTGTAAACCCTAGTCCATTCATGTTTTTGTTGCGGTCGGATGACGTCACTCTGGTCGGCAGTTCGCCCGAGATTATGGTCCGGGTGGTCGACGGCAAGGTGACAGTGCGCCCTTTGGCGGGCACGCGCAAGCGAGGCGCAAACGACGAAGAAGATCAGCGCCTTGCCGATGAGTTGCTCGCTGATCCAAAGGAACGAGCAGAACACGTGATGCTGGTCGATCTGGGCCGCAATGATGTGGGGCGGGTCGCCAGTTTTCGATCTGTCGAACTGAGCGACGTGATGGTCATCGAGCGCTACAGCCATGTGATGCACATTACCTCGAATGTGACGGGAGAGTTGGCCGATGGGAATGACGCCTTCGACGCTCTGCGCGCCTGCTTGCCCGCCGGCACAGTCTCGGGGGCGCCCAAGGTGCGTTCGATGGAAATCATCGATGAAATGGAGCCCCATCGCCGTGGCCCCTATGCTGGGGCGGTTGGTTACGTCGACTACGGCGGCAATATGGATACCTGCATTGCGCTAAGGACCATCGTAATTCGCGATGGCAAAGCGTATGTACAGGCCGGGGCAGGGATTGTTGCCGATAGCGTTCCCGAAAACGAATACCAGGAGACGTTGAACAAGGCTCGTGGACTGCTCAAAGCAATCGAAATCGCGGAAGGTTCGAAATGATACACGTTGTTGCCACCATTTGCGTCGAGACGGGAAAACGAGATGAATTCCTGGAAATATTTCGCGGCATCGTTGGCGACGTGCGGGCGGAAAATGGTTGCATCGAATACGGGCCGGCGATCGATATCGATGCGGATCTTGCCGCCCAACCGGCTGTCCGTCTCAATGCCGTTGTCGTGATCGAGAAGTGGGAGTCACTCGATGCGTTGAAGTCGCATCTTGTTGCTCCTCACATGGTGGCGTACAAGGAGAAGGTAAAGGATTTGGTCCGTGACGTTGAGTTGCGCGTCTTTGAATCTGCGTAGCGTCTATCCTCATCGCTAAGATTCGAATCGAAGGGGGCGTCCGGTGCACTCGAAAGTGATCTCTGCTGTGGCATTCAGTCTGGTGTGCGCACTCGGCGTGCTCGGATTGCCGGGTTGTGGTGGCTGCCAGCCAGACGATCCTGAAACAGCGAAGAAGAAGGCGGAGGAAAAGAAGAAGAAAGAGGAAGAAGAGAAAAAAAAGAAACCCAAGCCGAACTTCCAAACCTTGAAGATGCGGATCGAGCCAAGCACGGAGAAGTCCTCGATTAATGGGGTTAAACCGGGGCACTGGGCAGCCGCTTCGCAACTTGCACGGGCCAATAACTTCGATTTCCGTGGTGATTTGCGAACGGGTATTGCTGATCGCGACGGTGATGAGATGGGGTTGAAGGGGATGCCGTTCGCCGTCGAATCATCTCGTCCAATTTCCTTGGCAAAGGGCAAAGCGAAATCGCTCGACACCACCTACTTCATTCCGAACGAGGCGATAGCAACACCTTGGTTGGGCAGCAGTCTGCGAGGGCGAGCCGGCAACGAGGTTTTTCGACACACCGTTCCCACCACGGTCATGCCGCCTCATCGATATCGCATTTTCGTGTTGGCGTCGGTCTCGACCGCGTATGACCACCTGAAAAACCGGCATAGCATTCGCCCCCCCTTGGGAACGTTCGAGAAGGACTATGAAACCTTCTATGAGATCGTCAACCCGAAGATAACCTCCTCCGTATCGTTGCCCTCGCATGCGTTGTTGTGGACGACAATCGCATACGTTATTTGGGACGACATCGATCCGGACGTGCTCTCGAACGATCAGCAGAGAGCGATGATCGACTGGCTACACTGGGGCGGTCAGATCGTTTTCAGTGGCCCAGGCACCCTCGACCGACTCAATGGAAGCTTCATCGCGGACTACCTACCCGCTACCGGTGGCAAAACCATCGGTTTGTCCGAGTCGGCGGTGGCGCCCCTGAATCGTGTATTCTCCCCCGTGGCCGGTGGTCGAACATCCGGCGGCGACTTGATCATGGATGAAGAAAAACCGGTGTCGGCCATTGAATTGCAGTTGGCCGCTGATAGCCAGTTCGTGCCCACCACAGGGAAGCTTGTGGCGGAACGTCGTGTCGGGCGCGGCCGCGTGGCGGTGACGGCCATCCCACTGACAAGCAGGACGTTTCTGGATTGGAAGTGCTTTGACGGTTTTCTCAATACCGTCTTGCTGCGTCGGCCACCACGAAGATTCTCGATGGGAGAAACGGGCTATTTGAGCGATGGCGAGGCGTTGCTCGGCCCACGCGTCGACTGGGATACGAAACAATACCGCGGGGATCTACTTGACGCCCGGGTGGTGTCCTCATTGCGTTTCATCAGCCGCGATACTCCCGCCCTCGGTGACCGAGAAGTTGCTGGCAACCGAGATCCCGCTGAAGTCGCTTGGACACCAAGCGATCTTGCGGAAACCGATCGTGGGTTTGTAGCGGATGCGGATGCAGGCGTGGCGGGGTGGGACGATTTCAGCGGTGTTGCCGACGCTTCGCGAGAAACTCTCAAGCAGGCGGCGGGAATTGAAGTGCCAGACGCTTCGTTCGTAGTTCGTGTGCTGGCGGTCTATCTGGTGATTCTCGTGCCAGTGAATTGGGTGCTGTTTCGTTCGATGGGGCGCGTTGAATGGGCATGGGTTGCCGCGCCAATGATCGCGATACTTGGCGCAGTGGCTGTCGTGAGACTGGCGCACCTGAATATCGGATTCGCCCGCAGTCGAACCGAAGTCGCCATGCTGGAAATGCAGGGGGGATACGCGCGAGGGCACCTCTCGCGTTTTACCGCCGTCTACACATCGCTTTCCACCACCTACAACTTCCACTTTTCCGATCAGTCGGCTCAGGCCCTGCCTTTTGCAATTCAGCGTGACTTTCAGCCATTGATTGGTCAGCAATTGCATACTGTTCGACTGCGCACCGACGCGAGTGTTGAATTGCGTGGTTTTCCAGTCGACTCGAACTCCACCGGCATGATTCACAGCGAGCAGTTGATCGACGTTGGCGGCTCAATCGGCTTCGCCGGTAATGAGGTGAAGAATAGCAGCAAACTCTCGCTGAAGGATGTGGGATTGATTCGGCGAGTCGGCGATCGAGAATCTGGCCATGTTGAGGTCGCGTGGATTGGCGATCTGTCCGCCGGAGAGAGCAACAGTGTTCGGTTCGAGCCGCCAACAAGCCAACGCGCGCTGATGCAGCAGTGGAGCGAGTCGCCAACCATGGCTGCGAGACAAGGCGGTGGCGACATCAAATTGTGGCGAGTGCTCGACCAAGTACGCGACCCGCGTCGGTTCGCGGTGGGTGACGTGCGACTGATCGGTTGGACTGACGAGTCGTTGCCCGGACTGACGATCACTCCTTCCGCTTCGCAAGACACAATCCGCACGCTCATAGTGGTCAATCTGAGATACGGCGACTGGCCCGACCCCAAGCCAGACAGAAATTCGTACGATTCGGTCGACAAACGGGATATGGGGTTCAGGTGACAAAAGACCGAAGATCAGAGTGCGTGCTCAGGCGGGGAGTTGAGCAGTTGCGAGCAGCGGCCCCGTAAGCAGGACGTTGGAAATCAAACATGATCGAACTGCAAGGTTTTGGCAAAGACTACGGCGATTTCACGGCCGTCGAGCGACTCGATTTGCAGATCGGGCCAGGCGAGATGTTCGGTTTCATCGGCCCCAACGGAGCTGGGAAGAGTACAACGATTCGCTTCCTCGCGACGTTGTTGAAGGCCTCTCGCGGCGAGGGCGTTGTAAATGGATTCAGTGTTACCCGCCAACCGCTTGATGTCCGACGCAGCATTGGTTACATGCCAGACGCATTCGGGGTTTACGATGGCATGAAGGTTTGGGAGTTTCTCGATTTCTTCGCGGTTGCCTATCGGATTCCCAAAAGCAAACGCCGTGGTGTGATCTCCGACGTGCTTGACTTGCTGGACCTCGGTCACAAACGCGACGATTTCGTCAACGGCCTTTCTCGCGGCATGAAACAGCGACTCTGTCTGGCGAAGACCCTGGTTCACGATCCCCCGGTATTGATTCTCGATGAACCCGCCAGCGGTCTGGACCCACGCGCTCGACTGGAAGTCAAGGCGCTGTTGAAAGAACTTCGTCGCATGGGCAAGACGATCCTCATCTCCAGTCATATTTTGACGGAATTGGCCGACTGTTGCACCTCGATAGGTATCATCGAGCGCGGCAAGCTTTTGATGCACGGGCCAATCCAGGAAGTGTATCGCAAGATTCGTGGCAATCGCCGAGTGGAAGTACGATTCACGGGTGATATGTCAGCCGGTCTCTCACTAATACGTTCGTCACCTTACTGTCGCTCGGTTGATGTCGAAGATCATCATGTGACGGTGGAACTCGAAGCCGATGACGACCAAGTCAAAGAACTGCTCAGCCAACTTGTCCAATCAAACGTTGGTGTTCGCAGTTTCGGCGACCGTGAACCAACTCTGGAAGACGTTTTCATGATGGTTACCAAAGGCTTGGTTTCGTGAGACGTGCGGTCGCCCTTTTTTTTGTTGTCGATTTGTGGGCGCGCCTCCGTTTGTATCGATTGGGTGGTTTATGCGCCGTCTGTGACAGTATTTTGGTTCACAGTCCAGAACTATTGTGAAATATGATCGGTTTGCCAGTTGTTGGAATCGCGTTTCCGAGCTACAAACAAGGAGTGGCTCCACCAACGGCAAAACAAAAAAGGGGCGTCTGTGGGAATCTCCAAGATCGCTGAAATCCGAAATCGGGACGATATTTCCAGCGTCGTCTACGAAAACGTGAACGCGCTGCTTCCAACCGGTCTTCAAACGGAGCTCTCATTCGATACATCTTTGGTGGAGCTCGGGCTTGATTCGCTCACGCGAATGGATATTGCCAATCGGGTTGAAGCAGCGTTTTCGATTCGCTTTTCAGAAGACGATCTATTCGACATGGAGACCTGTGGTGATCTTGTCGAACGTATCGCTGAGTTGACCGGTGTCGCGGACGCTCGGGAGTTGCCCAATGCCGAGGCAACACAATCGGCGCCCGCTGAGGTTGCTACCGCGGCCGAGCCGACGGCAGAAACATACGATGTGACGCGGTTTCCTGAGTGCGTTGGTTTACAGCAAAGACTGGCGGCAGCCGAAGCGGTCGGATATCCTAGCCCGTTCTTTCGAGGTAAGGATGACGTCGATGGTGCAATCGCGACCGTTGCGGGCGCGCAGGCCATTACCTACACGAGCTTCGACTACCTTGGCATGGCAAGCGACCCGGAAGTTGCAGCCGCTGCCAAAACGGCGATCGATCGTTTCGGCACGAGTTCCTCTGCCAGCCGTCTTGTCGGCGGAGACACGGCAGTGCTTCGAGAACTGGACGACGTTCTAGCGGGTTTTCTGGGCACGGAATCGGCGGCCGTTTTTCCAAGCGGTTTCGGCACGAACGCCTCGGTACTCGGGCACTTATTCGGCAAAGACGATCTGATTTTGTACGATGAGTTGGCTCACAACAGCATCGTACAAGGGTCGATGCTTTCGAAAGCGGGCATGCGGCCGTTCCCCCACAACGATTTCGCGCACCTCGATAAACTACTGGGTGACCTGCGTGGCAAGTACCGCCGCGTGGTGGTTGCGATCGAGGGTGTGTACAGCATGGACGGCGACTACCCCGACTTGCCTCGATTCATCGAGATCAAGAACCGACACTGCGCGCTACTGTATGTTGACGAAGCACATTCAATCGGCGTGATGGGTTCTAATGGCCGAGGGATTTGCGAGCATTTTGGCGTCGATCCCGCTGAGGGCGATTTCTGGATGGGGACGATCAGTAAAGCCCTTGGCAGTGGCGGCGGTTACATCGCCGGTAAGGCTTCCTTGATCAAGTACCTCAAGTACACGACACCCGCGTTTGTGTTTGCGACTGCTTGTTCCCCGGCAAATGCTGCCGCGGCGTTGGCAGCGGTTCAATTGTTGCAAACGCAGCCCGAGCGAGTCGCCAGGTTACGTGATAGGTCGAACCTTTTTGCCGGTTTGGCGATGGATGCAGGTTTTGATATCGGCAATAGCGCCGATGCGCCGATCGTGCCGATCATCTTGGGTGATTCGATGCAGTGCGTCGAAGTCTCGCACGAACTTCTTCGGCAGGGTATCGACGCACAGCCGATTCTCTTTCCCGCCGTTCCCGAAAAGGCGGCGAGAATCAGGTTCTTTATCACCGCCAATCACACGGAAGAGCACATCTGTCGGACAGTCGATGTGCTGACGAACTGCGTGGATGCGGCAAACTAGCTACTGAACCTCCACTTCACCGCGGCCGCCCTTGAAGGAACGAAGGCGAACGGTGAAGGGGCCTTTGCCGATGACCAACCAACGGGCGTAGACCGCGCTGTGGCCCGGCACGGTTTCGATTCGCAAACGATCGGGTTGCGATTTCTGTTCCTTCGGTTGCTGAAAGAAGCGGTCGCTCGAAATGAAGCCTGTTACCACTCGTTTGATGCTGTCGCCGTGGATCGACACCAGATCAGGCGGTGAAATCTTGCGTTTTACGTCAATTGCTGATCGCGTCGGCAAAAGTCGCTCGTTGACGACCTTGACCGTGACTTCCGTCAGGTCATCGCCCAGCGGTTTTATGCTGACAGCTTCGACTGTTGCCAGCGCCATCTGATCTGCATGGAAAAGGGTAAAGGCCATGTTGCGGTGGCACTCTTCCTCAAGCAGAAAGGACGGGGGTTGGCGGACCCAATTCTTTTTCAATCCCCCGACTTCGATTTTGCCGTATTGTGGATGGTCAACCTCTGTCCATGGCACAATCCCATCGCCGAATAGCAAATGCTTGTCAAACTCCCTGCGCGTTTCTTCGTTTGAGTAGATCGCGTCCTCGCGATCTTCGCGGAAAAAATTGAATGGCGTGAATAGTTCATTCGTGAATGCGTAGATCCCGCGCATCTGATAGAGCCAATCAAATTCGACACCATGTCCGTTGTAGAGGTCGTGCGCCAACCTGACTTCGCGGTAACCAGGCATGATGCGTTCGCCGTGGGCAGTAAGGTGTTCAAACACCCGCTGATCGCTCGCCTCGATCTTGTCGCTTTTTGTGGCCGGGCCATAGATCATCATGCCGCCGGTGTTGTGATACGACTGTCCGCCGCCGATATTCGGATGGGCGATGATGAAGTCAGCCGCCATTCGATTTTCATTGATCGAGAGAGGATAGCGGTGCGCCCCCCGCTGCACATACTCAGGCTGCCAACCCCAGGGCCAGTTGCGGTTGGGGTCGTACGAACCGTCGCCGTCTTCATTGACTTTGCCATCCCCATTGTTGTCAAACCCCTCAATGCCGAGCATGTCGTACTCGCCCTTTTCGCCCGCTTCCACACGGACGAGCAACTCGGGATATTTTGAATGCGGTTTCCACTTCCCCTGTGGATTGCGGACCCGCATGTGGGTGACGTGGCCGTCGTCGTTCAAATCGTCGAAGCCGTCTTCGTCCACCAGGCCATCGCGGTCGTCGTCGACGGGGCGTTGCCCGGTGCGAGGAGTGTGTGTCGAATTCACCTCGCGGAAGTGGGCGTCTCGCGAGTCGGGGCTCATCATCGGGCACAAATAGAACACCCGCTCTTTCAGCATCCGGTTGATGTTCGGATTATGTTCGCGCATTTCGAGCAAGTACCATGCGGTGTAGACAACGACCTCAACCGACTGGAGTTCATTCGCGTGAATGCCGCCGTCGATCCAGAACCCAGGTTTTTCGTGGGCGTTTTCATCTGCAAAGTCGGTAATCGTCATCACCCACATTTCGCGGTTGCCGTGCGACTTGCCCAGACTCTTCAACTTCGAGTGTTTGGGGAATGCCTTGTTGAGTTTGCGTAACAACTCCGTCGTTTCGGCGTAGTCGTAGAACCGGTTCCAATGAATGGGCACCTTGGGATCTTTCAATCCGCCGGCGGGTCGATAGTTGTGTGCGCTGGGTACATCGCCCATGGCGCAAGCCGTGCTTGCTAGGAAGCAAAAGGCCGCGAGTATGGAGCGAGGCGCGATGTTTCTCAGTTCGATCATTCGGTATTGGTATTCGTTTCGGATTTCGGATTTCGTGTTTCGGAATTCGTCAACTCGAACGTCGTTTCCATCGTTTTCAGTGTTGGCGACGTTGCCGTCAAAACGCACTTGGCGTTGGCCGCACCGCTGAACCGCAGCAGCCAAGTGACCTCTTCGTGGCCGTTGCGCTCAGCCAATCGTTGGATCTGTCCGCGGTGATGGCCGGTCATCAGTTCGGCTCCATCAGGTATTTTGAGTTCCCAATTGATGGGGATTGGTTGTCGAGTGATCTTGCCCATCTCGGGCATGGTGGGGAGTTTGCCTTTGTTAAAGAATGTCGCCGAGAGACGATAGACCCCGCCGCCAAGCGCCTCCATTTGCCGGTTGATGATGGTGACCTCCGGTAGCGTATCGGGCAGTCTCACCACGCATTCGTGGTGTCGGGCCGTCAAATCGGCGAGTTCGCCTGCGGGGGGATTGAGACGGTAGAACGGTTTGAAACCGCCCACCTCGACCTTTTTGCCGGGGAAGTCCGGGTGTTTGTCGAGCGGTTGCCAATCGACAAACCCCTCAATGCCCTTGGCGTCGAACCATCGTAGAGCGTTGATCGCTTCGCTTTCTCGCGAGTCGTTTGGTGGTTTCTTTTCGTCCTTTGCAGGATCGGGCAGAGGGGTAGGGGGGATCCACCATCCGCGGGCAGCCAACGACCAACGCCCGTACTGGAAATACGCCCAACTCGAAAACGAACCTTCCGCCTTCGTCGACTTGGGCGGCGACTTGCCTTGATGAGCTTGCTTGTACAATGCCGAAAAGAGTTGCACAGCCTTTGAGTCGGACTTGTGCAACGCAGTCTTCCCGGGACCGGGGGCCTTGTCGCTCGGTTTCCAGACGTTCATCACGTTGTCTTCTGGCGTAAAGGTGAAGACGAACGCGATGTTCGGGTGATCGAAGGCGAAGTCGGCGATCGCTCGACTCTCCACTTCCGAGACCGCGTATTCTCCGGCCGCCGGTTCGAAATACGGGTACTGAAAGGGGAAGTTGCGATTGAACGAAACACCATCGCCGGCGTCTTCGTTCAACTCGCCGTCGCCATCGTTATCCCAGCCCTCCGTAAAGACGTGATATTGGCCGAGTTCCTCCTTGCCGGCATCGGCTGGGACCATCACACGTGGATCTGTCGGGTGCGGCAGGTGTGTGCCCGTTTCGTCCGCGACACGCATCATGGTGATCCACCCGTCGCCATTGAGATCCTCGGGAGGATCTTCACCATGCTCTCCGTCACGGTCGTCGTCCGAATAGCGGGCGTTACCACGAGGTTCACGCCAGGGTCGTTTCACAAAGCACTTTTCCGTGCCATCGGGGTTGGGACGGGGGATCACATAAAACGTAAACGTTTCCAGCAACCGTTTCGTTTCGGCATCGTCCTTCGTGACCAGACCGTGAGCCAGTCGCATTGCCAGTTCAGAACCGACGACGTGTGCGGGCACTACATTGCCGACCAACAAAATTGCAGGTTTGTCGCTCGGCTTCCCTTTTGAAATCGTGATCAGGAAGACTTCGCGACCGGCCAGCGTTCGGCCGAGCGAGTCAACACGGCATAGCTCCGACTTTTCCAATTGCGCTACCCGATCGCTCAATGCATCGTAGTCTGTATACCCTCTTAGCGGCGGTGGGAGGTCTTCGGCCGCACA
>Ga0180435_10002051_pt1 | contig 20684 bp, 15 predicted proteins | sample SS_ome_3_FD_132467 | JGI IMG/M metagenome (GOLD analysis project Ga0180435, IMG submission 132467) | Hypersaline lake sediment archaeal communities from the Salton Sea, California, USA - SS_3_S_1 metaG | ecosystem: Environmental > Aquatic > Non-marine Saline and Alkaline > Hypersaline >...
GCGCAGGCGCAATTCGTCCCCGCCGTTGGAAAGACGTCCCGAGAACGGACCCAGCGCGCCGCTGTAGCCCAGCTCAGAGGTCATGTAGGCCGGATCGGCCGCCACCACCAGGTAGCCCTGGCGGGGTATCACCGTGCCTTCAGGAAAGTCGTAGCTGATGCCGCCGCGCAGCGACCACCCCGACATGTCAACGTCACAGCACATCTGGTTGTGAAGCTCGATCCACTCCGCCGCCGCGGCATTCGTGGCCGGATGGTACATAATCTCGTTGAAGGTCACCACGCTGTCGGCAGAAGCCACGGTCGCGAACCACAGCGCGGCAATTGCGGCGACGACCGCGCGGCGAAGGAGGCGGGAGACTGGATGCTGGCGACTGAATGCTGGATGCTGAATGCTGGATGCTGGATGCGGGGGACGGGAGGCGGGAGGCGGGATGCAGGGAAGCTCTTGAGCTTTGCCTGGCGCCTGGACCTGATACCATCCATCAGACCTGCCGGGGTGATGGAGTATTGGGGTGATGGGGTGATGGAGTACTGGAGTATTGGAAGGTTGGAAGAAGGTGAGATCCTGTTGCCGTGCAACGGATCGAGTCTCTTGCCCAACTAATCCAACACTCCAATAGTCCAATCCGGCCTCCCGCCTCCAAGACACATCCGAACTTATGCCGGTGACTTTCGACTGCGAGATGCGGGATCGAGCAGGTTTGGACCACAGGGATTTGCTTACCCTGTCCCCGCCCCCCCCTGCATCCTGCATCAGATCCGCCGCAATACCTTCACGCCCTTGGGTCCGAAACGCAGTGCCGGGAACGTGGGGGTGGATTCGAAGACCGGCTCGAAGGTCTCTTCGCCGCTGAATCGAACCTCCGCCGGGCCGCGGTCGTGATTGAAGAGGATCACCCATTGTTCGCCCGGGCGTTCCATAACCCGCGCGGTCACGTTGGCGGCGCTCGTGAAAGCAACCTGACTCTCCATGCCGAGGAAACCAATGAACTCGCGTGCCTTGTCTCGCTCGTCCGCCTCCAACAGAGCCGGTCCGGGGAAAGAGGCAATGTAGATAAGCTCGCCTTTGCCGATGCGTGAGCGCAACACGCCGGGGAATCCGTCCGGGAGCCGCCCGGCGACCTGCGCGCCCTCGCCTGGGACCACCCGCCTGTAATTGTAGGCCCCCTCGATGACCCGCCCGTCCGCCTCGATCGGCACGTGGCCGAGGCTGCCGTCCGAACCCGACTGAAACTTGCCTCTAAGGGGAATGATATCGGTTTCCCGGTACCCGAACCGCTTCCAGAGTGCATCGCCCGGCACATGCGTCCGGTAGAACCCGTTGGGATAATACGACCCGAACCCCGCATCGACGAATGCCTTGCCGCCTCCTTCGATGTAAGAGAGGATCTTCTCGAGCGCGGCGTCCGACAGGACAAACGCGGCGGGGAAATAGATCTTATCGTAAGCAGTGAAGTCGTCGGTCTCTCGCAGAATGTCGAACTGCACGGAATTGGCCCAGCAGGCGCAGACGATCCCGTGGAAGTTCCTGGTATAGTCCGAGCGCCGCATCATGTCCTGAAGGGACGACGAGACCGGGTCGTAAAAGATGCCGTAGCGGGATTTGGGCGGCGCGGCCGTCTCGAAGAAATCGCGGTGCCGTTCCAGCACCGCCTTGAAGCGCTTTGCCTCTTCGGTGTGGAAGGTGGGGCTGCCGTCCATGGCGACCAGTCCCCAGCCCGGCGCCTCCGCGCTGTAGCGCTCGGGGTGGAACTGCCAGAAGGTCATCCCCCTGGCGCCGTGCGCGAAGAAGGTCCAGAGATTGAAGGTCAGTTCACCCTCGTTGACGCGGTTCTGCATGCCGACGGTTCCGCCGCGTATGATGCCCGTCGAGACCTCGGCCAGCCAGTAGTGGCCGCTTGCCCGCTTGGACTCCAGGTTGGCCACCGTGTATGAGAACCGCGCCTGCGAGTCGTGCTGGTTCTGGTAGTACGTGATGTGCTGCGACCCGCCCCAGATATCGCAGGTCTTGCACACCGTCCAGTCGTCCCACATCGGCGAGCCGCTGTTGACTGTGCCGCCGGAGTGCGAATGGGTCATCGTCGGGGTGACGTCGTCTACGGCGCGTACCGTGTCGCGCACCCAGGCGATCTGCTCGTCCAGGCGCCGCCGCACGAATCTGCCCGCCTCCAGCGAAAGGGAAATCTCCACGGGGCTCGGCGGCAACTCGATTTCGCCCGGATCGCCGAAGGACGTGCCGCAGGCGGCGTTCAATGCGTCGAGCGAACCGTGCTTCTCGAGCAGGTAGTCGGCAAACGCCTTCGAACTGTGCGGACACCAGCATTCGTAGTACTTCACCTCGTTCCAGACGTCCCACAGGATCAGTTGAGGCAGGCCGCGATAGCGTTCCGCCAGCGCGTGAATGAATGTCTCGGCGTCCGCGCGCATGGCGGGATTATCCCAGCAGGCGAAGTGGCCGCCGTTCAGGAGAATGCGCGGATCGCGCAGCCCCTGCGCCGTGCGCAGCCAGCCGTCGTTCCTGCGTACCGCCCAGATCGGGACGCTGTCCAGGATGATGTTGACGATCACGCCCAGGTTCCGGTCCCCGGCCAGATCCAGCAACCGGTCGTAGGCGTCGAAGCGGAAGGCGCCTTGCCTGGGTTCGATGGCGCACCACAGCGCCCACAGGCGGATGTGGTCCATGCCGAGGCTTTGAATGTGGTCGAGATCGCTTTCCCACTCGTCGGGCAACGGGGTAGGGGGGCGGAAGTACTGAGTGCCGAACACGAAACGGCGCTTCAGCATCTCAACGGTCCGGCCGCGGTTGTCTGTCTTCTTCATGTCACTGCCCTGGGCAAGGCCGGCCAGCGTCGCACAAAACGCCGCGGAAAGGCAAGGGATAAGGGAAAGCCTCTTGAGAGAGCCTTCACGCCGCCCATCTCTATGATGTGCGACCCCGTTGGGGTCGGGTTTGTTTTGTTGTCTGTCATTACCCCAGCCATTCTGGCTGGGCTTTAATGTTCGACCCCGTTGGGGTCGCGTCCGTTGAGCACGCCAACGGCGTGCAACGTTGGGGTCGCGTCCGTTGAGCACGCCAACGGCGTGCAACGTTGGGGTCGCGTCCGTTGAGCACGCCAACGGCGTGCAACGTTGGGGGCGTCAATTTGAGCACGCTGAAGGCGTGCAACATTACAGCCCAGGGCGGCCCCTTGGGGAGAGGTTCTCCCCCTCCAGTTCCCTCTCCCCTATACTTGGGGAGAGGTTCTCCCCCTCCAGTTCCCTCTCCCCTCGGGGGAGAGGGTTAGGGTGAGGGGGCGTCACGTAGCACGCTCAACTGCCTTTCATAACAACGCACCACGCCTGCTATCTCTCGCAAACGTGGTGCGCCCTATTCTTGCCACGCCGTAGTCCCGATCGCGCCGCAGACGGCGCGATCGGAACGTAGGCGTGACACTCTCTCCCCTATTTCCCGTAGATCAACGTGCCGGGGGTGGCTGCGCCGCCTCCTCCCAACAAGGCCTCGCCCGCGGCCGCGTCGCCGCCGCCGGCTACCGTAATGCCCCACTTGTCGCCCAGGTAGGCGTTCACGTCGTTGATCTCAGTGGTCGTCAGTGTGGTATCGAACAGGATCAACTCGCCAATGAAGCCCTTGCAGTACCGCTGGAATGTCGAGCCACCGTCATAGCTGACGACGCCGACGCGCATCGGCTCCCCGTTGGTAAAGACACGGGGGGAGCCGCCGCCGCTGTCTGCCGCACCACCGTTGTCCAGGCTGCCGTTCCAGTACATATTGAAGGCGTCGGTGCCAACGGTGGTACTCGTGTCGACCCAATAGGTGGCAATCCCGGTAGCGTTATCGTGAGGGCCGCCGGTTAATCTGTACGCCCATATGCCGCCAGGGCCGCCATTGTAACCGCAAGAAAGATAACCGTTGGGTTGCTTGGCGTGTTCCACACAGTAGCTCGTGCCGTTCGTTTCAATCTTGGTAAGAAAATAGGCACGGTCCGCAGTAGTCTCGGTCTTTGTCACGACGAACACCGTGTTGTTGGTGACATTGATCGAGCTGGAGTGCGCGATGTTGAAGTAGTCGGCCGATCCGTCAAAATAGACGCCCGGCATCGTGCCCCCGTTAAACTCGGCCGTCTCGTAGGAGGGCGTGTTAACGCCGCTGGCGTTATTGCCCTTGCCCGACGAGTCGTTCCACGTGGCCACCGTCTGTCCATCGCTCAACCCCGTGATAGCGTCGGCATCCAGCCGCAAGACGTTGTTGGCCGAGGTGGCGGCTGACGCCGTCAGCGCCATCCCGACCACCATTATTGCGATCACCATTGTGAAAGTTGCGAAACATTTCATTTTCTGCTCCATTCGTTCTTCTTGTTCGTTAAGGAATCTCGATTCTGCCGACTGACGGGCCCTTCCGATCCCGGGATGTATGCCCCGGCCTCGTCAAAGCCCGTTTTCACCATATATCGCACCTCCCCGCGAGCCTGCATAGCCCGCTTCGACCGGGTCGCGTCCCCACCGCGGGACGGCGACCGTGCCGGTCGCGCACGATTGAACGACCGAGTCAACCAGAGGGGTTGACTGATCGGGTCGGTCTCTGCCACCGGGGGAATCCCCCTTGACTGGTCGCAATTAGACCACTAAGGCATAGTGCGTTCAAGCAGTTGTTTGCGAACCGTATAGCTGGTAGTGATAATAACGGGCGGGTGAAAAGTAGTCGGCGCATTACAATGCGATAATGCAATATAGCTGGATATGTAATAATATATGGGCCATAATGCGAGATCAATAACGGGTTATGATAATACATTATGTCTGAAGGCCGCTCTGCAGCAGACGGAGTTTTGTCAGAGGTCAAGCCGCTTCACGACCTCGCAGGGAGACGTCGGGGCCGCTGCAATACGCAGTTTGAGAGGACATCCCAAGCGGTTAACGATAGCGAGAACGAATATCAATTCGTTTACCCTTTTCCTCGTCGGCATCGTTGCCTGTCCTTTCTTTCATCGGAGCCGTGACTTCATCACAGGCCGGACCGACATTTCAATTCCGACATCTGGGTTGCGGGCAAGGCCCTCTCTAGGATAGTATCGGAACATGGCGCTGTTGGACGACATTCGCGACAAGATTGGGCGGCGGGAATACGAATTCTCAAAGCACGCCGTGGATCAGACGATTCTGCGTGATATCAGCGTCTCGGAACTGGAGGAGGCGTTATCAGGTCGCACTGAACTGATAGAAGACTATCCTGAGGACAAGTACGGGCCGAGCTGTCTGGTTTTGGGATTTACAAATGCCGGTCGACCAATTCATGTCCATTGCAGCTATCCCGCACGGGCGTTTATCAAGCTCATTACGGTGTACGAACCCGATGCACAGCTTTGGATTGACATGAGAATACGGAAGACGGACTGATTGATGAGGTGAAACGATGAAGGAGACAATGATTGAGACTGAAGTTACCTATACGCTGGAGCACAAGGGCAAGTTCTTTCTTATTGAACACGTGCCGGCCCGCGTGTGTCGTGAAACCGGGGAACAATACTTCGCGCCGGCGACCGTCGAGCATATTCATGAGGTGATCAGGACCCGGAAGCAACCCGCCAGGGTTATCCAGACACCCGTTTACGAGTATGCATAGGGATGATCGGTTCGAATACGACACCGGATCGCATTAAGCTGCGGCGAAAACCTGTGCACCGGGTGCGTCTTGCATCCCTCATCCTGTATCCTGCATGGCGTTGGGTCAGTCTGCAAACCTTGCCTGACGACGGGACTCTAATTCGAGCATGACCCGAAAAACAACCAAGGCGCCCAGGCGCGTGGCGCTGTTGCTGCTCAGGCGTTACCACAACGTCGAGGAGCAATTGCGCGGGGTCAGGGAGTACGCGCGTAAGCACGGCAACTGGGAGATTTCCGCGATACCGGCCGAGCAGCGCACGGGCACGCTGAACTATCTGCCGCTGTGGGACGGCGACGGGGCGATCGCCCCGGTGGTATCCCGGCGCGATGTCCAGCTCGTCAAGAGACTGAACTTCCCGGTGGTCGGGATTTCCGGCGAGCAGGAGGAAGGTCTGCTGCCGCGCGTGCTGCCCGACGACGCGGCGATCGGCCGGATGGCGGCGGAGCACCTGCTGGATCGCGGATTTCGGAACCTGGCTTTCGTGAATTGCAGGAGGGGTTGCGACGTGGACAGGCGGCGGGCGGCCTTCGAGCAACGCGCAGCCGAAGCCGGCGCGAGCGCGGCCGCCTTCACCGCTCCGAGCCCTTCGGCCTCGTGGAAGATGTGGAGCGCGGGCGTCGAGCGTCTGAGGGCCTTCCTGGGGAGCCTTGTTCTCCCCGTGGGAGCGATGATGGGGTGCGACGACGTCAACGCGCATGTACTTATCGACGCTTGCCGCGGCGCGGGTCTGCGGGTGCCGGAGGAAGTGGCCGTCATCGGCGTGGGCAACCACGTTTCGGTATGCGAGTTCTGTGATCCGCCCCTCAGCAGTGTGAGCCGTCCGGACTACGAGATCGGGTTCGAGGCCGCGGCCCTGCTTGACCGGCTGATGGAGCGGCGTCGCATCCGGCCGCGCGACGTGCTGCTGGCGCCTGGGGGGGTGATGCAGCGCGATTCGACCGGCATGACGGCCATACAGAATCCGCATGTGCGGTCGGCCGTGGTGTATATGCGCGAGCACGTGGGCGAGGTTTTCGGCATGGAGCGGATCATGGAGAAGGCCTCCGTGTCGCGTCGCCGGCTGGAGAGTCTCTTCCACAGGGAGGTGGGTGTGACGCCTCACCAGTACCTTTGCCGCGTGCGGATCGACAGGGCCGAAGAGCTGCTGGTTCGACATCCCGGCATGAAACTGCAGGACGTGGCCGCCGGATGCGGCTTTGCATCCGCGCAGAGGTTCCGGATCGTGTTCGAACGTCTCAACCGCATGCATCCGACGGCGTATCGGCTAAGCCGGACGCGCGATGGGAAAGCGGGTTCTCACACGGCTGCCGTCAAGGCGGGGGAGGAACCGAAGCGCGTGGCGCTGCTGCTCGCTGTCGGCTTCTACAGCCGGGAACGCGAGTTACGCGGGGTCCTGGACTATGCGCGCTCGCACGGCAACTGGCAGGTCGTCACGATACCCGAAACACGCGCGGGAAGAATCGAGTTCCTACTCAACTGGCGCGGGGACGGCGCGATCGGCCGCGTGACCGGCCGGCGCAATGCCGAGGTCATTAAGCGCGCGGGGCTGACCATGGTCGCGCTCCCAAGCCTGGAACAGCCGATTCTGCCGTCCGTCGAGCCGGATTTCGAGTCGGACGGCAGTGCCGCCGCGGAGCACCTGCTGGATTGCGGCCTGCGGCGCCTGGCCTTTGTGGGTCCGCGGAAAATGCGCTACGTTGATGAGCGGCGGAAGGCGTTCATCGAACGGGCCGCGGCCGCCGGCGTTACCGTTGTAACACACGACGACCCCGATCACCTCAGGACCTCATGGAAGAAATGGGAGCCGAGTATGGCAAGGTTGCGGGCCTTTCTGCGGTCGCTTACTCCTCCGGCGGGCGTGATGGGCTGCGACGACCTTCAGGCTCAGATGATCGTCGAAGCATGCCGGAGTGTGGGGCTGAGGGTCCCGGAGGACGTTGCGGTAATCGGTGTGGACGACCACGTGCCGGTTGCGGAATTGTGCAACCCGCCCCTGACGAGTGTCGAGGTGCCGAGCTACGAACTGGGATTCCAGGCCGCCGCCCTGCTGGACAGGATAATGGCGGGAGAGAACATTCTGCCGCAAAGGATCGTCTTGCCGCCCAGGGGTGTGGTCAAGCGGGCTTCGACGGACGTCCAGGCCATTGAGAATCCGCACGTGCTGGCCGCCGTAAACTACGTGCGAAAACACGCCGGCGAGGCTTTCGGCGTCGAGCGGCTCGTGAAAGAGGCTCGTATTTCTCGCGTATGGCTGAACAAGATGTTCCTTGAAGCGCTGGGCTGTACCACGCGGGAATACCTGTGGCACGTGCGGACGGCGAGGGCCAGGGAGATCCTGACGAAGGAACCGAAGAAGAAGCTTCAGGAAATCTCGGCCGAGTGCGGTTTCGGCAACCTGGAACGTTTCCGGATCGTGTTCGAACGCGTTGCCGGCGTGAGGCCGGCTGACTACCGGCGGCGGAGAATGATGGAGCAGGAACCGGCCGGCCGGCGGCCGCCAGGCCCTTGATCAAAGCGTACCCCGCTTCCCTGGCGCCCTTTTCCGCTTCCCCTTCGGTTTGTAGCGTTTGGCCGGAGAGAAGACCTCGTAATCCAAGGGGTTGTCGGTCTTGAACCAGTCCTTTACGGCCTTGTCCGCCACCTCGGGGAATTTCTTCGGAAAAGGGAAGACATGCAGTGACATGATGTAGCGGTCAATCCATCTCTCGATCATCCTGCCGATGTGCTCGAGGCCCTTGGCGGAACAATGCTCGATCGTGTCATTCACCGTATGCCCGCCAAAATCCTCGAAGCCGCCGCGATTGAACGAAATGCTGGGGATGCCCGCGTAGTTGAACATCATGTTGTCGGACGAGTAGACCTTGTTCTCTTCGACGGCAAGGGGATACCGGAGTTCGTTGGCAAGCAGACGGGCCGAAGCGGCAATGTCGGAATGCCCCAGCGTGACGGCATTGCTCTTGCCGTGCAACGGACCCATCATATCAAGGTTGATCAGAAAGCGAATGCGGTCCATGGGCGACTTCAGGCCGTCCCGCTCGAAGTTCTTGTCTTTCTTCAAACGGTCGTCTTCGTCTTTCAACTTCTTAACGTAGGCCTTCGCTCCCCACACTCCCGTCTCTTCCCCGCCGAAGGTAATGAAGCGCATGTTGCGACTCACGCCCTGTTCTGCGTAGACTCGCGCAAACTCCATCAGCGCCGCCACTCCGCCGCCGTTATCGACGGCGCCCGGTCCGCCCCATACCGAATCGTGATGGGCGCACATGACAATGACATCATCCTCGGACGCCGCGCCCTTCAGGTCCGCCACAACATTGCAGCCTTTTGTCAGCTTCTCATCCGTGGTGGCAATTTTCATCGTCAGTGTTTTCGGCAGGTTTCCGAGCAACGCCAGGCCGTCCTCCAGGGTAAGGACTACCGTTGGAACGCTGCCGATCTTGCGCTTGGCATCGGAACCGTATGCATAGCGGAAGTGGAGTCGATGAGGCGCCGTCTGAATTGAAACCAGTCCTGCAGGCTCGTACGAGTGGAATTTCTCCTGAAGTTCGCCGTTGAAGGAGCCGAACATCACAACGATCTTGTCGCGCACCTTTTCATCGAGGCAGACGGCATCCGCACCCTCGACAAAGACGCAGGGCTTAGTTACGCCGCGTGCGGGCGTAGCACTCGTCATTGGAAGCGGCGCGCAGGGGATCGAACTGCCGCGCGGGGTTTTCAAGGTCGCCTTCGCGTCCTCAAACGCGTAGATCGGATAATGCTCCAGCTTTGCGCCTAGTCCGAGCTGCTTGAAATAGTCGCGGATATAGCGCGCCGCCCTGGCCTCGCCGCGCGATCCGCCGTGTCGTGGCCCGATTTCTTCGGTCAGCACCCGCAGGTGTTCGTAAGCCCGTTTACCGGAGAATTGCACTGTCATGATCGTCTTCCCTTCTCAGCTTCCAACCTGCCTTCCGCGCCGCGCCATTTCGGTGAACGATTACGGCGCGATTACGGTGGACGATGCGCCATCCCCTCCCGTCAGCGTCCCCCCTTGGATCCTTCACCCACAATTTCTCTGCAACAGAGTCTTCTCTTGCAGGAACGCCCGACAATCAACCGGGTGCGCGTCTTCCGCCGAATGCCTTTCGCAGGCGTTTGTCCGAGGACGATGTTTTTCGCCGAACGGTGGAAGGCCCGATGCGCGCGGCCGCCGCGCGGCGGGCGGCACGGCTATCCTGCCATTCCTGCCACGTCCACGCGGTCTTCATACTATTGCCTGAGCTCATCGCGGACCTCTCCTTTCAACTCGACCAGTTCATCGGTCGCCTCAATATCCTGCATGGACCGCTCAATATTCATGGCGACCATACTAATGGACCTGCCCGCTATCTTCAAGGCATCCGTTTCTGCTTCTACCTCTCGAATACGTTCTTTATCTGCCGGGCGTCGAGCGCCAGGATCTCCACGTTGTTGCCGATCGACTCGATCGATACGCCGGTGCTGTCGGCCGGCGCGGGGAAGACGCGCTTCATCATCCAGCAGGTTCTTGCCATGGTCTGCATGCCTGTCTCCCAAGCTCCCCGTTTTCCGTAATCGTCGTCCGGCATCGTCCACCGATCCCCGCCTTATCCGTTTTTGCTAAACCCGCAATGTCGGACACCAGCGCGCATTATTCATGAACCTTCGTCGCGAGAGTGCGGAGAGTGCCGTTAGTGTGGGCCGCGGAAGTGAATTGCCGATGACGCTGTGTAAACACACTGTGAATTGCCGATTCGCTGACGCGGCCCGCAATGGCGGTGCTCTCCGTGCTCGCAGCAGATTGTTCATGAATGTGCGCGCTGGATCTCAGGCATAAAGATGAGCAGAATTCAATCGACTTATGGCTATCGATCTGCTAATCGTATGTCAAAAAGGAGATCGATATGGACGCAGTAACTGTGTCGCCGAAATATCAGGTTGTTATTCCCAGGGCAATAAGAGAGCGTGCCGGTATCAAGGTCGGCGAGAAGCTTCAGGTCATCAGCTTTGACGACCGGATAGAGCTTGTGCGGATTAGAGCGATGCGCAAGACGCGCGGATTCCTGCAAGGTAGTGACGCGACCTTCGTACGCGACGAGGATGACCGCGCATGAATATCGTGGATACGTCCGGTTGGATCGAATACTTCTTTGGCGAGCCAAACGCCGTATACTTCACGCCGCCCATTGAGAACACCAATGAGTTGATAGTTCCGGTTATCTGTTTGCACGAGGTCTTTAAGAAGGTGAATGCTGCCGCGGATGAAGCACGAGCACTTCAAGCTGTAGCACAAATGAAGCAAGGCACTATCGCAGATGTTACTGAAGACGTCGCCCTCAGCGCGGCCCTTATCAGTTTAAGACACAATCTGCCCATGGCCGATAGCCTGATCTATGCGATGGCCCGCGCCCATGGCGCGACGTTATGGACGCAAGATGAACATTTCTCCAGGCTGTCGGGAGTGAAATACAAGCCGTCCCGAACCAAGGCGTCCCGACAACGTACCAAAGGCCGCTCCTGAATACTGTCTCGTACACACGAATCTCTTTCGGCCGATCGTGGGATTAAGCTTGGCTAGTTACCCACAGATTCTGCGCAAGGCCCTTTTCCCGGTCCATGATCGGGTTTGCCGACTGCCAGGCCCCGTATCGGTCACCAGATAATCGTGGGGTCAGTTATCTCGTCGCGCTGCCCGAGCAGCATGACGTTGGCGCCCCGCGGGGGCACCACCACGTTCAGGTGAATCCTGTGAGGGTCCTGACGCAGGAGGTGCATGTGCGGATGGATCTGGGGGTCGGCGCCCAGCTCGAAATCCGGCGGCAGTTCGACCGTGTCGGACCGGTGGACCGACGCATCGCTGAAGTTGAAGAGACAGACTACCGCCGCGCGGCGGTCCGCCAGGTAATGCAGGTGGGTCTCCTCGTCCGCGGCGTAGTAGCGTCCCTGCACGAAGAAGCGTTTCAGCTTGCGGTACTTGGCCATGTGGGCCTTATGAGCTTCGGCGATCATGCTGTTGGGGTGGGTGCCGCCGATGCCCAGGTGCGCGCACGTGCTGGCCGCGTACCAGAGCGCGAGGCCGTGCTCGTTATCGTTGATCAGCGAGATGTGCAGGTACGTCGGGATCGAGTAGGCGCGGCGAGTGTAGTCGAGGAATTTCATTTTGCCCGTGAAGAGATCCTCGGCGGTTGACCACATGTACTCGTCGCCCCAGTTCTCCACGTACCAGCCGGGCCGGTTCGGGAAGTGCTTCGGCAGGACGCCGTGTCCCTCGACGTCGTGCAGCTCGATCAGGACATGCGGGTACTTCCCCTGCACCGCTTCGCAGAGCCAACGGTAGTTACGTGCCTGTTCGTCCGCCGTATAGGGGATCGAATGACCGTGGTCCGGGTTACAGCACGGAGGCGTGAAACCTGTGCCGTCGTACATCAGGAAGGTCGCGCCGTCCTCGCAGAGGCGCCGCATGCGCTCCGCCTTCAGTTCGAGATACTCGCGCGAGCCGGAACAGAGCCGCCCGGGTATGCGCTCGCCCTCGGCGTTCATCGCCAGGGCCTCTTCGGGATACATCGATGCGTTGCTCCATCCCGCCAGAGGACAGTGCAGCGAGAGCCCCAGCCCATAGTCCCGCTTCAGCTTCGCGGCGAACTCCGCCTGCGGTCCCAGCCGATCCTCGGCCCAGACGGAACTGCCGAACCCCGTGTCCCACCCGGGGTCGAGGTAGAGCGACTCGCAGTGGTATTCCCGGGCCTTGCGCGCTTCTTCCCAAAGCGCATCCAGGGTGTACAGTTCGCGCCGGATCCGCGTATTGTAGAGGGTCCACCAGCAGCTCATGTCGTAGAGCTGGTTCCAGTGAACGGGCGGGTCGAAATCTTTCGGAGCCGTGTATCCGCAGCTGTCGAAGTAGTTTCTGAAAGCTTCGTAGCCGGCCCGCCAGTCGCCGTCGACCTGTTCGTACCGCACGTCCCCCAGCTCGATGTTTTGCCCCGGCTTCGCCGCCGTAACATCGGCCGGCATAAGCGCGGTACCGTGCTGCCCGTACGTGGCGACCAGGGTTACGCCGCCGATCCGGGCGTTCCAGCCTCCTCCGCGTTTCTCGGCATCGAGGGGGCAGACCTCGCAGTGTTCCGTAGCGTGCTTCAGCACGACCAGTGTGCGGGCCCCGGCCGTGAAGCACCAGCCGTCGGCAAACCATGCGTCCTCGGCCCCGAACCGCGTCGGCGGCCCGCCGGTCGGCCGCGGCCCGGTATGGCGGCCGCCCCAGAGATCCGGACGGCGCATAATCAGGTCGCGCGCAACAAATCGATCATGGCCGCCGGTGCTGTCCTCCTTGTTCCTGCGCCCGGGAATCGGCACCCATTCAACGTCACCGACCGCGGGCAGGAGGTTGCCGGCCCCGCCGTGCGTCGTAAGCGGAAGGGTCGCGCCGATTTCGAGACGATCCACCGGCACGATTTCCTGAGCGGTATTGCGCAGCGTTATCCGCTCGCGCAGGGCCGCGCCTTCCAGCGCGAACTCATGGCGGACTGCGAAGTGCTGCGCCTGACCGGTGACGATCACCGCATCGCCCGCTGTCTCCACGGCGGGTGCCGCAAGGCGTTCCGTCGTGACGGAACGGTCGCCGTCAACCGTGCGGACCCGGTAGACAACGGGGCCGTCGAGCCACGCCCGGCCGGTTGTGCCATCGGTCAGTTTAAGGGCCACATTCCCGTCGCAAACGGCCACCTTGAGCAGCAAATATTCCGAACCGATGGATACGCCCGTTTCGCCCGCCTTCTTCTCCTCGCTCATCGCTCCTTCATCTCCCTTTTATTGTCCCGCTGAACCGGCCGTCGGTGCGGCGGGCTGCAGTACGTTCCCGTCCGGCGCCCACTTTTTCTGCCAGGCGGGGTATTCTTCATTCAGCAGCTTGTTGGCGTAAGGCCACATCCAGTTGTACCCCTTGCGCCGCTCGAGGCTGATGGCGGCCATGGTGTCGTAGATCTTGCCGCGGCCGCGAAACCCGTGTGCGCGGTCCGTGTCCACGAAGATCGGCTGATTGAGCTTGAGCTCGGGAACTCCCAGCGGCCAGCCGTCCAGCTTGCCGCAGTAGTAGAAGCGCGCCCACTGCGGCGGCGCGTCCGGGTTATCGACGATCACGACGTCGATCGTCCTGCCCTCCGCGTCCGTTTTCTTGATCCGCTCCTTGCCCAGGATCTTGACTTCGTCGTACCACGCGACCGCGTTCTGGATCGCCGCGATCACCTGCGGAGAGGGATGGTCGATCTGCATCAGGAATTGCACAACTTCTACGCTCTCCCAACTGCACAACGCCGGCGGTTCGAAAGATCGCGCGCCGCGGGGTTCGCAGGTTTCCCGGTCGTGCTGCTGACACCAGACCGTGGGCTTGCCGCTGACGACTATCTGGCACTTCAGGATAAAGTCCACGCCTTTCTTGACCGCCTCGGTAGCTTTGGCGCGGCGTTCTTCGTCAACGAATGTGTAGTCGGGCTTCTTCTCGGCCACGTTGTTCAAGACGGTCATCGCGCCCATCATGGCGCCGTCGTTGAAAGTGATATGGCCGGCGTAGCCGCCGTACACGGCCCGCGGCCAGCTCTGCTGCCAGCCCCCGCACGTCTGCTGCGCCGCAAGCAGATAATCCACACCTTTTAGAAAACCGGCCTTGAAGCGCTCCAATCCCGTTGCCGTAGCCACGCGGGCCACGAAACGAAGCTGCGGGTGGGTCGCCATGTTGTCCAGCATGGTATCGGTGAGGTTCTTCTGTCCCCTGATACGGTCCTTGTCGGCGTCGCTTAAAACGCGCGTGTAGTCGATGCTGGGGTATCGCTGAGGGAACCCGCCGTTGTCGCGCTGATACACCAGCATGTTGTCGGCGATGCGTATGGCCTCTTCTCCGGCGTACCACGCCGGGTCCTGCCCGAAAAGCGGGATTCGGCCCCGATCGTCTTTCTTTGTGGGGACCTCCTTCTCTTGGTCGTTCTCGTCCGGCGCCGCGTATGCCGATAGACCGACAAGCAACGCACTGCTAACGATCCGCCACTTCATCATGCTAGCCATCAGTCCGCTCCTTCTCTCTGACTCCGTTCCGATCGGAATCACATCGGTATGCTGTCATCCCGAGCCTGCCGAGGTATCTCCCTCAACCGCAGGCCTTCTGCATGTATATCGCGAATGGCTTCGGGCGGCATCTTGGGTTTCCTGTCATACGTCAAGTAACCGTTGACCTCGCCCTCCACGTCATAGAGCTGGACATAGCAGAATCCGGCGCATTCCACTTCAGCAATCAGGGCGATAAAGAAGTCGCGATAGCGCTCCAGGAATGCCTCCACCGTCGGCAGCGGGCCGTTGCCGTACGGCTTCCACGGTCCTTCCGGCGGCAGCTCGCTGATCCACCAGTTGCCCGTCTCGCTGATGATGACCGGTTGGCCTTTGTGGCGGAATCCTTCGCAGTATGTAGGCCGGTCGGGCCAGGCCGGGAAGTTGCCTGTCTCGGCTATCGAGCGGCGCCAATCTTCCCACCAGGCGCGGCAGGCGGCGCCGTCAGGCGGATTGACGTGAAGGTCGACGATGTCGGTCTCCGTGTGGCAGTATCCGCTGTTGTCGATTACCGGGCGTGTGGGGTCGAGTGCGCGCGTCTCTTTATAGATCCGCACCTTGGCGGCGCTCATCGCCGCATCGGCGGGTTCCTGCTTCTCGTTGGCCGGTACCCAGGTGATGATCGAGGGGTGGTTTATGTCGCGCATCAGGCAGGCACGCCACTCCCGCAGGAATTCATCGGTATTCTTGATATCCGCGCCCCAGTCCGCCATTTCGCCCCAGGCCGGCAGCCCGAGCCGGTCGCACCAGTAGAAGAAGCGCGGCTCTGGGACTACCTGGTGCTTCCTGATCCCGCTAAGCCCGTAGCGCTTCGCCCAGAGCACGTCGTCGCGCTGTGCCTCGTCGGTCGGAGGCGTGTAGAGCCCGTCGGGGTGATAGCCCTGATCCAGCGCCGAGGCAAAGAAGAACGGTTTGCCGTTGAGCAGGTACCGGCCGTCGCGCACCTCGATCCGGCGGAAGCCGACGTAAGACTGTACGCGATCGATCTCAGTGCCGTCCGGGGCGGTCAACCGCAGTTCGAGGTCGTAGAGGGCCGGCGATTCCGGAGTCCACGGGGAGGGATCGTCCACCCGGAGCGAAAGAGCCGTCGTTTCATCCGCACCGACCGCCGCGCGGGCAATGAACGATGAACCGTCGGTTGCTGTGAGCTTCGCCTCAAGCCGCAGATCCGAAGCGGGACCGTCGACGCGTGCCCGAAGATTGACCGCGCCGGTTTGAGGATCGGTGTTGACCACCCAGTCGCGCACAAAGGTCGAGCCCACGGCCTCCAGCCAGACGGTCTGCCAGATGCCCGTCACGCGCATGTAGAGACATCCGGAGGGGTGCAGTTCCTCGCTTTGCTTGCCCTTGGGTTTTGAGGCGGCCGGATCGTCGTGTACCCGCACGACCAGCCGGTTGCCGGCCGGCTTTACGGCGGCCGTTACTTCGAAGTCGAACGGATCGTAGCCGCCCGCGTGAGAACCGAGGTGTTTGCCGTTGAGCCAGACGTCGGCGCTGTAGTCGACGGCCCCGAAATGCAGCAGCAAGCGCTGCCCCTCCAGTTCTTCGTGCAGATCGAAGTTTCGCGCATACCAGCAGACGGAGTGGAATCCCTCGTCGTGAACGCCGCTGAGAGCGCTTTCCGGGGCGAAGGGAACCACGATTCTCTTTTCGCCCAGCGTGGGGACTTCATGCCGGTTTTTCTTCAGACCCGTGTCATCAGGGTCAAAGATGAATTCCCATACCCCGTTCAGGTTGTGCCAGCGCTCACGGCAGCGGTCGGGGCGCGGGTGTTCGGGGCGAGGCACCTCGCCCAGCTCGCCAATGATTGAATCTACCGAACGGCCGTCTATGCAATCCTGCATTGGTTCTTCCTCCCCCACGCGGTGTATGCCGTCCGGGCTCCTGCGTTCTCCGCGGCTCCTACTGACCGATACAATACAAGTGCTGCAGGGCCCGCACATACATGCGGCTGCCGTCGAACACCGGGGTGCCGCGGAAAGGCTCGAGAGTGTTGCGGCCCGTCTCCGCGTACTCACGGCCCAGCTTCACAACAACCGTGACGCCTTTGTCCGAGCTGACAAGAAGATGCTCTCCGGCCAGGACGATGCTCGGAAAGGTTGTGCCGCCAAGTTCCAGGGGACGCTCATAGACCAGAGCGCCGGTCGCCGCGTCGATCACGCTCAAGAGGCCGTTCTCCGTCACGGCATACAGCAAACCTTCGTGCAGCACCGGCGAAGCGTAGTGCCGTCTCTTGCGCGAGGGAGTCACGGGCAGCTCCCACGCGACCTTCATTTGCGCGCCCGTCGCTGCAGTTTCGGGCAACTCCAGCGCCGCGGCCCCGTCAATATCCGCCACGTAGAGGCGCTTCCCGTCGCAGACGGGACTTGTCCACGGCAGTGCCCGGCCGCGGGCGATCTCAGTTCCCTCGGCAGCGTCCAACAGCAGGCCGCCGGTAGTATAGACGGCCATCTTCTTGCCTACCGTAACCGCCAGCGGCGTGCCCCACGCGCCCGCCGAATCGGCAGTCCACATCGTCTTGCCGTCGGCAGCGTCCAAGGCGGTAACCGTGGGCGGGATGTGCACTATCACCTTCCCCTCGACCAGCACCGGCGAGGCGCTGGTGCCCCACCCGTGCTTCGGAGGCGCCAGGCGCGACAACCAGGCGCGCTTGCCCTCCATGTCGAAAGCCGCGACGGTCCCGTAGCCACTGAGTGTGAACACATGCCGCCCGTCCGTGACCGGTGTCATCGAAGTATATCCATTGATCCCGTGTGACGGTGGAGGCTTGCCCGACTTCCCCTCGGCGTCGACTACCTCCTGCTGCCAGAGGATCTCGCCGCTGTTCCTGTCCACGCAGACCAGCGTGGCCGGCTCGGAGCAGATGAAAATCCTCTCGCCCGTGATGACCGGTGTTGCGTTGCCCCATGAGGTCAGCGGAGTCTTCCATACGACGTTCTTATCAGTACCCCACACCGGCACAAGGTTCGCCGCAGGGTACTTGCCGGTCCAGTCGGTCCGCCAGCCAACAATTTTACCTGTAACATCCGCCGACGGCTCGCCGGGGGCCGGTGCCGCTCCCGACGCAGACAGCAACGACGCTCCAAGCAGTAAGACAACCGGTATTCTTCTCGTGGACTTCATGGGAACCTTGTCAATAATGTACTCTCTATCTGACATAGTCTACCGATACTTTCCGAATTCGAAATGTAAGAAACTCACGCGCTACTTGCCGCCGATACTATATCTATTCCTCCTTATGACACTTGCGACTACGGCTTGAACAGATCGAAATCCTTGGCCTCGGCCTTGGGTAGAATCTCGTCGCATATCCTGCGCGTCATCTCCGCGTACGCCTTCGTGCTGAGGTGCCCGTTGCCGTAGGTCCAGGCCCAGCCCCAATAGTTTGCATCGTTACTGCCCAGATCGAGGTCGAGCAGGTAGGCGTTGGGGTCCTTATTCGCCACCGCGACCTGCGCGTCGATCACCTGCTTGAATGGCGTATGGCCATACATGAACAGGTGCTTGCGAATGAAGACCTTCAGGTTCGGCACCTTCGTGTCCCGACGGAAGCACGCTATCAGATGCGTCAGGTTGCCCAGGTACCTGCTGGGATTGTCGCCGCCTCCGTCAGACTCACCCTGGTCCCAGTAGAGCCCGACGACCCGCACCTCCGGGTACCGCTTCGTCAGGTCTGCCATGGCCGGGCGGTAGCAGTTGAAGAACCTGCCGTACTCCTGGTTGTGTTCGGGCTTCCACTGGTTGAACAGGTTCGAGCCGCTCCGCGCGTGCTTGATGATGAAGATGTCGTTGCCGGGGAACTGCTGCTCGAGCCGGTGCGCGACCGGGATCTCCATCCCGTGCTTGTACCCCCCGGCGCAGAGGTTGACCCCCTTCTGCGGCCGCTCGAAACGGCCGGTTAGCCCGTTCCAGACGAAGCTGTGGCTGTAGGTGCCCGCCGTGGTCGTCAGCGGCAGGCCCAGTTCCTCGGCGGTCGTTCCCGGGAGAGCCGGGGCGAAGTTCTCGACGCCCGCATCGATGTTGTCCTGGCGCTTGAAGACGCCGCCACCGTTCGCGTTTGACTGGCCCGCAACTAGAAAGACGATCGCCGGGCGGCTGGTGTTGGGTGAACCGTCCGCCGGCTTCCGTGCAGCCCGCCGAGCAAGGTTGTCCCGGTCGACAATCCGGTTCGCGATCTCCATGTAGGCCCGCCCGCTGAGGTACAGGCGCGCGTCGCTGTTGACCGTACACGACCAGGCATAGTAATTCGCATCGTTGCTGCCCCGGTCGATATCGATCAGGAAGCAGTTCGGGTCCTTCTTGCAGAGCTCCATCTGGGCCCCGATGACGAGCTTCCTGTAGCGAGGAACATGGGCTTCGTAGAAGTGCTTCCGGATGAAGATCTTCAACGCAGGCTGCCCTGTGTCGTTGCGAAGGCTATCGATAAGGCTCGCAAGGTTCTTCCCGAAGGCCTCGCCCTCCTTGCCGCGGTTGTTGTAGGCGTTCCCCTGGTCCCAATAGAGGCCGAGAACGTGCACGTTCGCATACCGCTTCGCCAGGTCCGCCATGCCGCTCCTGTAATCGCCGACCAGTTGGGCGTACGCGCCGTCGGTCCTGGACGGATTCCAGTCGTGGAACAGCGTCCATCGCTCGCCGCCGCGCTTGATGATGAAGATGTCGCTCTCGGGATACTCCTTCTGCAGTCGATAAGCAATCGGAAGCTCCAGACCGTGCCGGAACGCGTCGGGCGCGCGACCGTTGCGTCCCGCCAGGAGGTTCACGCCGGGCGCATACTGCTCGAACGTCTTGGTGCTCGGATTCCAGATAAAGCTGCGGGGATAGTCATCTTTCTCGAGCGGCAGGCCGATCGCCGCGGCCGACGACCCCGGAAGGACGGGCTCACACGACTTACCCAGTGCCTTACGGTTGCTCTCCTCCGAAAACGGCGCATAGCCCTGCGCGTTGTGCTGGCCGGCGATCAGGAAGACGATGGCCTGGTCTGTCCCTGTTGCGGCCGCAGTATTCGAGAGGCCGAACAACGTGATGGCTGCCAGGATGAACAGCGATCTGGCGATGGTTACTGTCACGGTTGTATCAGTCCTTGAGTTTCAGTTTCCCGGTTTCGCGTGTCACTCTCCCGTACCTCCCCGCCAGCCCTCGGTCCGGAAGGGCGAGGGCGGCAGGCCTTCATTGTTCACCAGGTTCGGCACGGCCGTCTTGTGCCAGCCGAACCGCACCTGCTTCGGCGCCGCGACCTGGGCCGACTCGCAGACGACCGTCTCGCCGTCTATGGTCGCCGCGGCCGGCACGAACCGGCCGTCGGCGCCGGCGATCTGGAACTCGTTGAGCGGGTTCCCGTCGCGCGACTTCAATCCGCTGCCGGTATGCGCAAAAGAAATGCGGATCTTGTTGCCTTCCACCTGCATCGACTTGTATAGCGGACCTGAGTAAACGATATCCTTGCCGTAGGTCTTCGCCAGCGCCCATAGCGCCAGACGTTCGCCAACGTCCTTCTTGTTGCGCGGGTGGATGTCGCCTAGATTGTGGACAAGGTCCGTCGTCACGGCCAGGCCCGTCTTCGGAATCTTCAGGGCAGCGGCCTGGGCCTCCCACACCCCCGGCAAGGACCCGTGGGGATAGCCTGCGCCATACTGACCCGTGCACGGCGCAATCTGGACGAGGTAGAAGGGGAAGTCTATCCCCCACGCCTCTCGCCAGCCCTCGATCAGGGACTTCTGCTTCGCGAAGTACCCGAAGCCGTCTCCGTTGAAGACGTTGTTCTCGCCCTGGTACCACGTCACGCCGCGGATGGGGAACGCGGTGAGCGGGGCGATCATGCCGTTGTACATTGGGCCGCCGACCACCCACTCTTCGATGGGCGAGCCGCCCCAGCCCGACTGGATCAGTCCCAGCGGAACGTCCACGTCCTCTTGAACCCTGCGGCCGAAGTGATACAGCAC
>Ga0180435_10002054_pt1 | contig 20667 bp, 15 predicted proteins | sample SS_ome_3_FD_132467 | JGI IMG/M metagenome (GOLD analysis project Ga0180435, IMG submission 132467) | Hypersaline lake sediment archaeal communities from the Salton Sea, California, USA - SS_3_S_1 metaG | ecosystem: Environmental > Aquatic > Non-marine Saline and Alkaline > Hypersaline >...
TCACGGACAACGTCATCCACGACAACGGCTGGAACGGCGTGATGGTGGATCTGGCGGGCAACTACTGGAACCCGCAGTTCGAGAGTCCCCCGGTCAGCGAGCAGTACGCCTGCTACGACTGCTCCACCGACATCTCGGGCACGGGCAACGAGATCTACGACAACGGCACGTCCGGCAACCCCATCGCCGACTACGGCGTGACGGTCAACGGGACGCCCACCAACAGCTTCGAATTCGAAGCCGCGGACAACTGGTGGGGCACGGCCTCCGGTCCCTATCACCCCTCGCTGAACGCGAGCGGCACGGGCAACCCGGTCAGCGACCACGTGGTGTTCGAACCCTGGATCGGCATGGCCGACGTCGCCGCCCTGCCCGCCGCGAGCGGACCGATCAACTGCGGCGAGACGGTCACCCTGGACATCCACTACACGCCGAAAGCCATGACGCCCGAGCTGCGGGGCTTCACGGTGACCGTGGCCTGCTCGGCCGAACTCACCTTCGGGGCCGGCGACATCGCCGACCTGAACGTCCTGGGCGCCTACGGTCCCGACTACTTCTACGTCATCGACAACCTCGACGGCACGTTCACCATCGACAGCGCCATCCTGGGCGGGTCGACGGGGCTGGACGTCGAGGCCGACCTGTTCCGGGTCACCTTCCATCCCGCCGGCGACGGCGTCGGAACAGTGACGCTGTCGGACGTGGAATTCCGCGACATGGACAACGGGGGCATCGGCGCGTCGATCGACGGCGCGACGATCACCGTGGACTGCACCGCGCCCCCGGGCGTGACCGGCCTGGCCTCGGCGCCCGGCCACGAGAAGGTCACCCTCGACTGGACCATGGCCGACGCCACGGACGTGGACCACTACGAGATCTGGCGCGCCGTCTGGAATCTCGGTTCCGGCCAGGAGACCGTCTCGGCCTACCCCGAGTACGACGACGACAACCCGACCGAGCCGATCTGGCCCGCCGACCACGCGGCCGCCGACGCCAGCCTCGAGTGGGTCAAGCTGACCACGGTCCCCGATCCGCTGCCCGGCACAGCCGTGGGCTACGTGGACAACCACGCGCCGCGCGGGATCTACTACTACGAGGTCTACGCCGTGGACGCGGCGGGCAACATCGGTCCCGGCGCCGGCCCCATGAATCGGGCCACCAACTACTGGCTCGGCGACGTGGAGATGCCCTACGACGGCACCGTCGGCGTGCCCGACATCGACGAGCTGGCCTCGACCTACGGCTGGGGCACCGGCGACGGCGGCTACAAGCCCGAGGTCGACGTCGGACCCACCGACACGAACGACGGCTTCGGCATCCCCGCGACCGACAGCGAGGTCGACTTCGAGGATCTGATGATCTTCGCCCTGAACTACGGCAACGTGGCGCCGCGCCAGCCGGTCGGCGGCACGGAAGAGCCGATCCTGGTCTGGCAGCGGATCGACGCCACGACCTGGGCCCTGGTGCTGAGCGAGCCCTGCGCCGATCTCAAGGGTCTGCACCTGCGGGCGCCTCTGCCCGACGGCGTGACCTGCGAGGTCTTCGCCGGCGACCTGCTGGACGAGCAGCCCGGCCTGGGCTTCGCGGCCAACGCTCCCGATCGCGGACTCGACGCCGGCGTGGCCCTCATGGGCCGCGGCGCCGTGATCTGCGGCCAGGGTGAACTGGTGCGCGTGAGCTTCAGCGGGGACGTCACGACGAGCCCGCTGGTGACGGCGCGCGACGGGAGCAACGGCGACCTGGAGATCAGCCTGACCACCGAGGCCGAGCCCCTCACGCCGCTGCGTTTCGCCGCGCACCCGAACTTCCCCAACCCCTTCAACCCCCTGACGAAGATCGCCTTCGACCTGCCCGAGGGCCGTGCGGTCCGCGTGGCCGTCTACGCCCTGGACGGGTCGCTGGTGAAGACGCTGATCGACAGCGAACTGCCGGCCGGCTCGCACGAGGTCGTCTGGGACGGCCGCGACGAGCGGCGGCAGAACGTCGCCTCGGGAACCTACTTCTACCGCATCGACGCGGGGACCGACTCTCAGGTCCACAAGATGATGCTCATGAAGTAGAGACGACCACGGGGCCCCGGACGCGGTCCGGGGCCCTTCCCCGCGGCGGGAACGGATCCTCGCCAGGCATCAGACGGATCTCACAAGTCCATCCGGAGGGAAATCCATGAGAAACGGCATGATGAGGGTCCTGCTGTTGCTCGTCTTCGCGACGAGCTGCTGGGCCGCGACGCACACCGTCTCGCCCGGAGAGAGCATCCAGGACGCGATCGACGTGGCCGTGGCCGGCGACACGATCGACGTGGCCGCAGGACATTACGAGGAACAGCTCCACATCTACACCGAGAACCTGACCATCATGGGCGCGGGCGTCGGGGCCACCTACATCGACTCCCCGACGAGCCTGCCGCTCTTCTTCGGCACGAACTATCCCATGATCTTCATCGACGGGGTCGACGACGTCACGATCCACGACCTCACGATCGACGGACTCGGGCGCGGCAACGCGAACTACCGCTTCCAGGGCGTGGCGTTCTGGAACTCGGGCGGCACGTTGTACAACGCACACGTCGTGAACATCATGGATACGCCCTTCAGCGGCGCCCAGCACGGCGTCGGGGTCTACGCCTACAACGATACCGGCGGACCCTATACCGTGAACATCACCGACGTTGATATCGACGCGTTCCAGAAGAACGCGACGGCGCTCTCTGGAAATGGCCTGACCGCCAATCTGTTGCGGGTGAACATGACCGGCGCCGGCGCGACCGACGTCACGGCCCAGAACTGCATCCAGATCTCCTACGGCGCCAGCGGAACCGCCACCGACTGCCAGGTGAACGACGTCCACTACACGCCCTCGTCCTGGGCGGCCACCGGCGTGCTCGGCTACGACGGCGGGACGATGGACCTGGACAACGTGACGGTTGACGGCTGCGGCACCGGCATCGACTTCTACGAGATCAGCGGCAGCGTCCACGGCTGCACGGTGCAGAATCCCCACGGCGACGCCCTGTACGCCGAGAACGGCGGCGCCAAGGCGGGCGGACGGCGCCCGGCCCAGCCCTTCACGGAGGATCATCCGGACGGTCCGGACAAGGGCCCGGTGTCGGTGGTCGTCACCGACAGCGAGTTCTACGGCAACGAGATCGTCGACAGCTGGGGACCCTCCGCCTACGCGCTCGGCCCGGTGGACTTCAGCATGACCGGCTCGACGGTCAGCGGCTGGGACTACGGCATGGTCATCTACGAGGACGGCGGCACGATCACCGGCTTCGCCCACGACAACACGCTCGCGGGCAACACCACGTACGACGCGTATTTCCTGACGGTCGGCGTCTTCGACGCGAGCATGAACTACTGGGGCGGGAACGACCCCTACGACGTGACGGGGTACGGGACCAAGGCCGTGCCCAAGCTCTCGCCCTGGTACATCTTGCCTCCGGGCACGATACCGATGAGCTGGGGCGTCAAGGGCACCATCCAGGACGCCATCAACGCGGCGAACCCCGGCGACACGCTCAACGTGGCCGCCGGCGTCTACGACGAGATGCTGAGCATCGCGAAGCCGCTGACGCTCAACGGCGCCAACGCGGGCGTCCATCCCGTCGTGGGCACGCACCCGACCGAGACGGTCGGTGTCCGTGGAGCTGAGACCGAGTTGAGCCATAACGGCCTCTACGCGATCCGTCCCTCGGCGGATGACATCACCATCGACGGCTTCCTGTTCTCGGGCGACGGCGGACGCATCATCGACACCTACGACGACGCGGATCGCTTCCACCTGACCAACTGCATCTTCGAGAACGACACCTTCGGCCAGTACCAGGGCGTTGTCCAGTTCGGCGGCGGCAGCCACACGGACATGGTCGTCGACTTCAACCACTTCCAGGACCAGGGCGAGCACACCCTTTACACGGGCGGCGGCCCCTACGACCGCATGAACGTCTCCTGGAACGAGTTCAACGTGATGGGCGACGCGCTCTTCTGGACGGCCACCGAGCTGGTCGACGGCGTCATCCAGGGCAACGAGATCGACGGGACCATCGGCGGCGTTCCCGGAACCGGCTGGGGCACCTTCAACGCCGGCAAGCTCGGCAACGTCCAGATCCTGGACAACTGGTGCCACGACATGGTCTACACGCCCTTCCAGGTGGGTATCGACGGCGGCGCGATCACCGGCAACGTGATCGAACGCATCTACCCCTACCCCGGATACTACGGGTACTGCTTCCAGCTCTGGGGCGGACTGTGGACCACCACGATCTCCGACGACGTGACGATCGAGGACAACACCTTCAGCTTCAACGACGTGCCCGGAACGACCGACCCCGTGCACGGCTTCGACGTGACGCCACCCGACGCGGGCGACGGCGTCGACGGCACGACCATCGTCATGCGCAACAACCGGTTCCTCGACGGCGGCGTGCTGAGCGGCCCGTTGGCCGTGCGTCACCGCGGCGACTCGACCAAGTGGGTCGATGCCGTCGACAACTGGTGGGGCAGCCCCTCGGGTCCGTATCACAACCCGCTGAATCCGATCGGCACCGGCGCCCCCGTGGGCGACTACGTCACCTTCGATCCCTGGCTGGGACCGGCGACCGTGGACGCATCGCTGGACGGGGTCGGACCGTTCCCCTGCGGCACGACGGTGATCGCGACCTTCCACTTCACGCCCGATGCGTACACGCCCGCCCTGCGCGGCTACGAGCTCGTCATCGACGTGAGCGGTCCGGTCTCCTTCGTGTACGGCGACGACATAGATCCCGCGGGCGGTCTGGCCTCGGTCGGCGATCCCACGGCCTTCTACGTGTTCGACGAGGGCGGCGGCCTGTACTCGGTCAACGAATCCATCCTGGGCACGACCGCCGGCCTGCAGGCCGCGGGCGACATGTTCACCCTCGAGATGGTCACGACCGGCGACGGTCTCGTGACCGTGGCGGTGGACTCCTACCGCATGCGCGACCCCGACAACGTCGACCTCTTCGCCGACGTGAGCGGCGTCTCCTTCATGGTGGACTGCACCGCGCCTCCGGGCGTGACCGGCCTGACCTCTGCGCCCGGCCACGAGAAGGTCACCCTCGACTGGACCATGGCCGACGCCACGGACGTGGACCACTACGAGATCTGGCGCGCCGTCTGGAACCTCGGCGCCGGCTTCGAGACCGTCTCGGCCTACCCCGAGTACGACGACGACAACCCGACCGAGCCGGTCTGGCCCGCCGACCATGCGGCGGCCGTCGCCAGCCTCGAGTGGGTCAAGCTGACCACGGTCCCGGACCCGCTGCCCGGCACCGCAGTGGGCTACGTGGACAACCACGCGCCGCGCGGGATCCACTACTACGAGGTCTACGCGGTGGACGCGGCGGGCAACATCGGCCCCGGGGCCGGTCCGCTCAACCGCGCCACGAACTACTGGCTGGGCGACATCGATCCGCCCACGACCTACGACGGCGACGTCGACGTCCAGGACATCGACGAGCTCGGCGCCACCTTCGGCTTCGTTCACGGCGTCGGCGGGTACGAGCCCGAGGCCGACGTCGGTCCCACCGACGACAACAGCGGTTTCGGCATCCCCGCGACCGACAACGAGATCGACTTCGAGGACCTGATGATCTTCGCCATGAACTACGGCAACGTGGCGCCGCGTCAGCCCGCGGGCGGAACGGAGACCGCGAACCTGGCGTGGCTGCAGCTGGACGGCAGGACCTGGGCGCTCGAGCTGGTCGAGCCCTGCGCGAACCTCAAGGGGTTGCGTCTCCGTACGGGCCTCCCGACGGGAGTGTCCTGTGTCGTGAGCGCGGGCGGACTGCTCGACGCCCAGGTTTCTCCCGCCTTCGTGGCCAACATCGATCGCCACGGCCTGGACGCCAACCTGGCGCTGATGGGACGCGGCACCGTGATCTGCGGCCAGGGCGAGCTGTTGCGCGTCGTCTTCGACGCGGAGGTGGAGGTCGAACCGGTCGCCACCGCCCGTCGCGACGACAACGCGGACCTTCAGGTCTCCATGACCTCCGGCACGGGGATCATGACCCCCTCCCGGTTCGCCGCCGCGCAGAACTTCCCCAATCCCTTCAACCCCAGCACGACCATCGCCTTCGACCTGCCCGACGCGCGCCAGGTGCGCCTGGGCGTCTACGCGGTCGACGGCAGCCTCGTGCGGACGCTCGTCGATGGCGAGATGCCGCCGGGCTCCCACGCGATCGTCTGGGACGGCCTCGACGCCGCGCGCCAACGCGTGGCGACGGGAACCTACTTCTATCGCCTCGAAGCGGGTCGCGACATCGAGATCCGCAAGATGACGCTTATGAAGTAGGATTCGACACGTCATCGTCCATCCGGGCTCCGGCCGCGCGCCGGAGCCCGGAGAACACGGGAGCCGACATGAAGACCACCGCCCGCTTCGTCCTCCTCCTGCTGCTGGCTGCCTTGGCCTCCCCCTCCTGTGCGACCGAGTTGCGCTGGGAGCCCCGCTGGCAGTCCGTCCTGCCGGGAGCGCAGGGCAGCGTGTCGGTGGTCCTCGACGACACCCTCGACTTCCGCACCATCGAGGTGAGCGTGGAGTACGATCCGGACGTGGTCTCCAGCGTCGGCAGCTCGGCGGGCTCGGCCTACGACGGCGCGGGCTGTTTCCTGTGGGAGGACTGCGAGGACGAGACGCCGGGATTCTTCCACGCCTTCGTGGTCCTGATGGGCGGCGACTGCCACGCCACCGGCCCGGGCGAACTCCTGGTCTGGCACTTCACGGCCGCCGGAGAGACCGGCGCCACCGACCTTGTCGTCGTGGACGTCTACCTCTCCGACCCGGACGCCGATCCCATACCCGACCTCAGCCTGGGCGGCGCGACCATCGCCGTCTGCGATCCGACCTCCGACATCGCTCCGCCCCCGGCCCGGCCGACCCTGCGGTTGGCGCCGAATCCCTTCAACCCCAGGACCTCGCTGACCCTCAACGCGCCCGCGCCGCGCGAGGCCCGCCTCGAGGCCTACGACCTCTCGGGACGCAGCCTGGGCGTCGTCTGGTCGGGAACGCTCGGCCCGGTTCCGGTCACGGTTGATTGGCGCGGCGAGACCTCGGCCGGACGTCCCCTTCCGTCCGGCAGCTACCTGTTCAGACTCATGTCGCCCGGGGAGACGACCGTGTCAACTCTCGGCCTCCTGGTGCGCTGAGAATCCCGCATCCGCACCCTGCGGACCGCAAGACGCTTCGTGCATATCGCATCGCCCGGCCCCGGGCCGCAGTGCGGACGGACCATCGCGAACGCCCCCATCCGTACAGTTCCACGCCCGAAAACGCCCCGCGGGCGGCCTCCGACCGCCTTTCCACAAGCCCGTTGACGCCTTGGCAGCGGGGCCCGTACTGTGCTACAGTCCAGGCATCGAATCGGGAAACTGCGTGTTCCACGCACTGTGTGTGCACTGCCGGAGGGATTTACGTGATGAAGCGAACGAACACGATTTTGATGCTGTTGGCCCTTTCCGCCATCGCCATCTTCGCCCTCGGTGGCTGCAGCAGCGACGACGGCGTCACGCCGCACGACGAGCAGCAGTTGACCGCGGAGGATTCCGCTTACCAGGCCGGCTTCGTGACCGCGGCCATGGCCCAGGTGCTGCAGGAGATGAATGCCAAGGCGGTCCCGGTCATCCGGAGCATCAACCAGGACCACGTCTACGGATCGTACCTGGACGACGGCGACGCCGACCGCGTCTGGACCGACGGCGGCGCGAACATCCTCTACGTGGACTTCGACGGCCCGCCCCACGTCCTGGGCGAGGACGCCCCGGTGCAGTTCGACATCAACGACGCCACCCCGGGCTTCGCCAACGGCACCGGCAACGTCGATTTCCCGCCCGAGGTCACCTTCACCATCGTCAACGTGGAGCTGGACGCGGGCAACTTCCCCGTCGGCGGCCAGATGCTCGTGGACACGACCGGCCACACGGCGACCGTGTACTTCCTGGCCGGCCACACCGCGCAGGTGGTGGTCGACGGTGACGCCTGGGACGTCAACATGGACACGGGCGAGATCTCACCCGCGATCACACCCTAGTAGACGCGGATCTCAGACATTGAAAAGGGCGGGGCCGCGAGGCCCCGCCCTTCGTTTCGTCGTCCGGTGTCGATCAGAAACCGATGATGACGCCGCCGGAGTAGGTCGTCAGGTCGCCCATGCCGATCTCGCCGTTGATCTTCAACCCCATGTTCAGGGTGGCGCCGATGGTCATGCGGTTCTCCTGAACGCCGTCCAGGTCGAAGGCGATGTCGTCGCCGTCGTCGCTGGTGTAGGAGACGTCCATGCTGGACGACTCCTTGGCCAGGCCGCCGTAGACGGTGATCGTGGTGAAGTCCTTGCTGGCCGCGATGTACGTGCTCGCGGCTTCGGTCTCGATGTACTCGCCCACGTCCAGGCTCTGCTTGAAGTAGCCCACCTTCACGTCCACCGGCAGGGTGGGAATCCAGTAGTTGGCGCTCGCCGCCAGGCCGAAGCCCATGAGATTGACCTTCATGTCGGAGAACGTCATCTCGGGCAGCCAGCGCAGCGTGGCCTCGAGGCCCATGATGCCGCCGAGCGAGGCCTGGGGCATGGCCAGGGGCACGTAGTCCGTGTCGATGAAGCCGCCCAGGTCGGGCAGCGCCTCCTCGTACACCTGGATGCCGTGGTAGTAGACCCTCATGAAGCCGGACGCGTCCTCGTCGCCGAAGACGGTGGGGCCGCTCATGACCACCTGTCCCGCCTCGCCGTAGCCCGTCTCGCCCGGATCGACGCCCCAGTCCTCGTCGATGGTGATGTTCTCGACGACGCTGAAGTCCTTGTCGCTGTCGGTCAGCTTGGTGGCCATGACCTTCAGGCCGACGGAGATCGTGAGCGTCGTGCCGGGAATATGGGCCGTATGATACAGGGCGCTGTTCTGGTTGATGCCGAAGCCCGAAATCAGCGGTGCCAGATAGCCCTGGGCGTAACTGCTGCCCATCTTCTCCAGGGTCTCCTCGAGATCGTCGTCGGCCGCGGCCGGAACGGCCCAGATCATCAGCGCCAGGATCGACAGCGTCGCGGCGAGCCCCTTCATCCCCCAAAACTTCTTCGCAGTCATGCGTATCCTCCCATGCCGGTGGTTGACATACCTCGGCGGACCGTAGCACATGTGCTCGTGAATGGACAACAGAATCGCCGTCGTATCAGGCGCCGGCGTCCATGCTGATGGATGATTCGGCGCGGTCCTGCAGGAACTCGCCCCATTGGCTCAGGGCGAGATCGGAGACCAGCCAGGGTTCGGTGACGTCGTCGAGGGCGCGCACGACGGCGCCCGATTCCGACAGACCCTCGCGTTCGCGGCGGTGGCGGGATACGCCCGGCATCAGGGCGCAGACGGTCATGAAGAGCCTCAGCGCCTCGGGCGGCCAGATGATCCGCGTCTCGCGGTGGCTGGCATCCACGCGCGCGCCGTAGCGCAGCAGGTCGGCCACGAGCGTCGCGCGCAGCGGCCCGATTGTCCAGGGCCTGGCGGGCACGGCGTGCAGGCGGATGAAGCCCTGCTTGCGGTAGGAGACCAGGACCGGATATCCGTCCGGAGTGCTCATGCCGCCCAGGAGGCTCACCGATCGCAGACCTTCCGTGGATTCGGGCGGCAGGACCGACAGGACGCGCTGGACGTCGCGCTTGGAGAGCGGATGATGCAGCGGCGGGTCCACGGGCGTGACGATCACGCGGGCGGGCCTCGCGGACAGGTGAACCCTGGCGTGCCGTCCGGCGGCGTGCCTGCGGTCCTCGCGGGACGAATCGCCGGATGGTGAGTGGGTGCTCATCGTCTCCCCCTTCTCCTGGTCGCGGCGTTCAGGTGTCGCGGCCGAATGTCGACCGACGATCTCCGGTGCGACGGAGGGACGCCCGGAAGTCCGGTGCGGTTCTGGGAATCCTCGTGTCGTACCAGTTGTCGCCGGATCCGGGATCAACCCCGAGCCCGGGCCGTTCACGCGGGAACGGGCCGGGCAATTCCCGACCGACGGATCGAGAGGCGGCCATGACTACGATGAGGTCGTATGCGTGCGGTTGGTCGCCGCTCTCCCAGTCTTCAGTATACCGACAACGGGCCGCCGGAGCAAATCAGGTGCTCCGAACTCCGATATTCGGCCCGGGCAACCGGTTCCGCGCTCGATGTCGTCTGGAGAAGGAGGCCGGTCTGCAGCGCGTGACGCCCGTTGCTGAACATAGAGTATCACAATATGGCATCCAGATAAAGACCTCTTTGGGAGGTGACGTAATTTGATGATTCGGCCCAACGGCGGAACGGCGTTCGCAATGCACGGTCGCGAAAGAAGATGAGAGTCAGTCCGCCTCGCCCGGGGATGCGGGCCGCTCGCCGTCGTCGCAGATCTCGCAGGGGCCGTCGGCGTTATTGCGGCAGAAATAGCCGAAACCCACCACCCAGTCCGCGCTGCCGCGGGGGCATCGGTCGGCGTAGTCGATGAACTGCACGAGGCGCTCGACGATGGTGCGCGGCATGGCGTGCTCCATCTTGCAGGCCGCCGTCTCGGCCGTTTCCTCGTCCACCAGCAGGATCCGTACGAAGAAATCGCGCAGCGCCTCGTGGCGGCGGATCACGTCGTGGGCCTGCACCTCCCCCGATTCGGTGAGGGTGACGACGCCGTAGCGCTCGTAATTGATCAGACCCTTCTGCGATAGGGCGCGCAGGGCCTGGGTCACCGAGGAGCTGTTCACGCCCAGGCGCGCCACCAGGTCCCGGGAGCGGGCGACCTTCTTCTCGTCGATGACATGGTGAATGGCCTCGAGATAATCTTCCTGGCTGGCCGTGAGGGTGATGTTCCCGACCATGGGAATCCTCCGTCGTTTCAGGCGACGAGAAAAGTTTGTATAAACCAAAGATAGCGGGGAACAGGGGTCTGTCAAACGGCGCGGCCTCAGTCGATGAACTCGACGGAGCGGAAGAAGCGCAGGATCTCCGGATCCTCGAACATGTAGTCGCCGCGCTCCCAGGCGGCCACCAGCAGGGTGCGGCCCCGGCTCAGGTAGGCCTCGATCCAGAAGACCAGGCCCTGGTCCTCCTGGCGGCAGTAGGCCACCACGCCCTCCATGCCGAGACGCCGGACCGGGGACTGGTTGACGATGGTCAGCCGGCGCTCCTCGATGAGCGCGGACACGCGGGACATCACAAGCTCCGGGGTGGAAGCGGCGCCGTCCGGCTCGTTGAGCCAGGCCCAGACGGTGAAGCCGCAGCCGGAGTCGCCGTCGACGAGACCCGTTGCGCTGACCACGTCGTACCGCTCGGGGTCAGTCTCGTTCCGCCTCAGGTTGGTGCGCACGTCGACGCAGTTGGCCGGCCAGCGCACGCGGAAGTGCCCCTGGGGCAGGGTGACCGCCTCGGCATCGGCGAACTCGGTCACGGGGGCCCCGGCCGTCTCGGAGACGGGCACCCAGGGATCCGCCGCCTCCGTGCCGCCGGCGTCGGCGACGGGCGGCGCCTCCTCGTCCGCACCCCCGCCGCAACCGGCGACGAGCAGGAGCAGGACCACCGACAGGACGCGGACGGAAATTTCGGCGGCGGTCATGGGCGATCCTCCCCGGACAGCAGGTCCTCGACCTGGTCCAACAGGTCCTCGAACAGGGCGAACACGTTCGCGACGGGCTCCGGCGTCGCCATGTCGACGCCCGCCAGCCGCAGCGTCTCCACCGGATAGCGGCGACAGCCCGACTTCAGGAAGCCCAGATAATCATCGCGCTCGGCGTCGTCCCCCGCAAGGACGCGCCGCGAAAGGGACGCCGAGGCGGCGAAGGCCGTGGCATACTGGTAGACGTAGTAGTTGTAGTAGAAGTGCGGGATGCGGCTCCAGGTGCGTGCGCCGTGCGCGTCGTCCAGATCGAGGTCGGGCCCCCAGTAGCGCGCGAGGATCTCCATGTACATGCGGTCCAGACGGTCGGACGTGAGGGTCCCGCCGCGCTCGACGGCGAGGTGGGCGGCGTGTTCGAACTCGGCGAACATGGTCTGCCGCAAGACGGTGCCGTTGATCTGGTCGAGATAGGCGTCCAGCAGGAACAGGCGCCGGTCGCGGTCGGCGGTCACGTCCAGCAGGTGCCTCATCAGCAGCAGCTCGTTGAAGGTCGACGCCACCTCCGCGGTGAAGATCGGATAGTCGCCGTAGACGTAGGGCTGGTGCCGGGCGGCGTGCCAGCTGTGCAGCGAGTGCCCCAGCTCGTGGGCCAGGGTGAAGGTGTCGCGCAGCTGGCCGCTCCAGTTGAGCAGGATGAAGGGCGGCGTGTCGTAGGCGCCGCTCGAGTAGGCCCCGGAGCGCTTGCCCGCGCTCTCGTGCACGTCGATCCAGCGGGCTTCGAGGCCGTGCCGCGCGGCCGAGACGTAAGCCTCGCCCAGCGGCGCCAGCGCCTCCAGGAGCAGCGCGCAGGAGGCCTCGTAATCCAGGGCGAACTCCCCGTCCGCGAAGAGGGGCGCCGAGAGGTCGTACTCGCGCAGGGGCTCCACGTCGAGCCGTCGCTTCTTGAGCGCCGTGTAGCGGTGGATGACGGGCAGGTTGCCGTTGACCGCCGACACGAGTTCGTGGAAGACCTCGACGGGGATCGCGTTGCGGTGCAGCGCGGCCTCCAGGGTGCCGGGATGATTCCGGGCGCGCGCGTAGAAGACGTGGTTGTTGACGTTGGCGTCCAGGTTCGCGGCCATCGTGTTGGCCACCCGGCCGTAGGTCTCGTGCAGCGCGACGAAGGCCTCCTCGCGCACGCGGCGATCGCCGGAGCGCATGAAGCGGTTGTAGCGCGCCTTGGTCAGCTCGACCGGCTCGCCCTGCTCGTCGCGGACGACGGGAAAGACGAGATCCGCGTTGTCGAGGGCGTTGAAGACGTTGGCGGCGCCGCGGGCCATGGCGCCGGCCGACGCCAGCAGTTCCTCCCGCGGCCCGTCCAGGGTGTGGGGGCGGCTGCGGCGGATGTCGTCCAGGAAGTGCGCGTAGAGTCCCAGATCCCCGTCGTCGTCCAGGAAGCGCGCGAGCGCGGCGTCCTCGAGTTCCAGCAGCTCCGGCTCGAACCAGCTCGCGGCCTCGGCGACCTTGACACCCAGCTGGCCGGCGCGGCCGCGACGCTCCGTGTTGTCGCCGATGCGCGTGTCCTCGTCGCTCTTCATGGAGGCGAAGACGCGGACCCGCTCCAGGCGGCGCTGCACGTCCAGCAGGGTCTCGATGGCGTGTCGCAGGGCGCCGGCGGATCCGGCCAGGGAACCGCGCAGCTCCGACAGCTCGTCGAGCGCGGCGGCCACGGCCTCGTAGTCGCGCTCCCAGGCGTCCCAGTCGGGATAGACGCCGCTCAGGTCCCACTTGAGGTGATCCGGTATCTCGTCGCGCTCGCGGGGCGCGGCCGACGGGGCCAGGTCTGCCATTCAGTCTTCGCTTCCTGTGGAGGGAAAACGGTCGCGCACGACGGCCTCCGAGAGGGGGATCCGTCCCGAGCGCTCGCGCGCGGGCTCGACGCCGCGGCCGATCGCGACGGCCATCACGATCTCGTGGTCCGATGGCAGGCCGATGATGCCGGCCACCTCGGCGAAATCGAAGCCGGACATGGGACACGTGTCGTAGCCCATGGCCCGGGCGGCCAGCATGAGGGTCTGGGCGGCCATGCCCCCCGAGCGAAACACCTCGTCGCGCTGGGCCCGCTCGTCGCCCTCGTAGTAGCGGGTGATCATCGAGACGATGGACGCGCGGGCCGCGTCGGGCGCGTTGCGCCAGTAGCGTTCCGGATCGCGCGCATGGGCCTCGAGATCGCCGCAGACGACGACCAGGAGCGAGCAGTCCGAGAACTGGGCCTGGTTCCAGCCGGCGGCGCGGACGGCGTCCTTCCGGGCCTGGTCGGTCACCAGCACGAATCGCCAATTCTGGAGGTTGAAGGCCGTCGGCGACAGGGTCGCCGCTTCCATGAGCGTGCGGATCTCCGCCTCGGTCATCTCGTGGTTCCGGTCGAATTTCTTGACGGCGCGGCGGGATTCGATCGCGGTCATGACGTCCATGCGTTCCTCCCCGTTCGTGGCTGCCAGAATAATGGGAAGGCGCCCGCCCTGCCAGAGGCAATGACGGGCGCCGGAAGCGGGGAGCGGGTCAGACGACAGGCTGGAGATCCTGGACGGCCACGCGATTGCGGCCCTCGTTCTTGGCCCGGTACAGGGCCCGGTCCGCCGCCGCCAGGAGCTCCTCGGCGGACATGCCGTTCTCGTAGGACGCGACGCCGACGCTCACGGTGCGCCTCGCGCGCCCCTCGGGATTGCCCTCGTGAGGCGGCACGTTGAACACGAGGGTCGCGAAGCGCTCGCGGATGCGCTCGGCCACCTTGACGGCGTCCTCGCTGTCTGTGCCGGGCAGCAGGACCACGAACTCCTCGCCGCCGTAGCGGAAGGCCTGGTCGGTGTCGCGGATCGCCGCCCGCAGCAGCCGTCCGAACCGCGCCAGCATGCGGTCGCCCTGGAGATGGCCGTAGAGATCGTTGTAGCTCTTGAAGAGATCGAGATCGAGCATGAGCAGGGCGAGCTCCAGGCGACGGTTGAGGCAGCGGTCGACCTCCTCCTCGAGGCACTCGTCCAGGTAGCCGCGGTTGTAGACGCCGGTGAGCGGATCGCTGTGCATCTGCTCGCGCATGAGGTGGTTCTCGAGATCCATGTTCTCGAGCGAGATCGCCAGGTCGCGCGTGAAGTTCATGGCGTTCTGGACCGTCTCGTCCTTGCGCATCAGCAGATGGATCATGTTGTTGAAGGCCTCGCCCAGCTCCTCCACCACCGTCGGGCAGGCGCTCTTGTAGACGGGGCATTCCTTGCAGTCGTGGGGAAAGCAGAGCATGTCGGGACGCGGCTGCCGGCGGTATTCGCCGACCGTTTGCCAGCAGCGCTCGTGTTCGCCGCGCGAGCCCGGGCAGTGCAGGGGCGTGCCGTCGGCGAACATTTCGCCGCGCTCCACGAACGGATTGTCGAAATAGGTCTTCTCGCCCGTGATCAGCCTGTCGAACAGGGGAATGATCTCGTTGCGGATGCGTTCCCTGAGAGCTTCGGCGCCCTGATCCGGCCTGTCGTCCTGCGTCATGTTCCGATCCGTCCGTGTTGACGGTGATGCGAAGTCCACGAGGGTGTCCGTGGACGGAACCCTGTTTCGGGATTATCTTCGGCCGGACGTACCTGGACCTTAAGGACTTAGAGGAGACGACATGGGTTTGCTGGGGGCGTTGTTCGGCGGCACGGTGGGCTTCATGCTCGGCGGGCCCCTCGGGATGATCATCGGCGGCGCGATCGGATCCCAGACGGGCGCCGGCGCCATCGATCCGGGCGCCGGGGGACGCGGCGGCGGTCGTTCGCGCCTGGGCGGCCGGGGCGCCTTCCAGGACACGCAGACGGCCTTCCTGGTGACGGTCATCAGCCTGGCGGCCAAGGTGGCCATCGCCGACGGCCGCGTCACGCGCGAAGAGGTGCGGACCTTCGACGCCTTCCTGCGCGACAACATGCGCATGTCCGACGCCGACCGCCGCATGGCGGCCCGGATCTTCAACGAGGCCCGCGACAGCGCGATCCCCGCCTCGAAGATGGCGCAGCAGGCCCGCGGCATCCTCGGCCCCTTCCCCGATCGCCTGCGCGACCTGGTGACCCTGCTGCTGCAGATCGCCCACGCCGACGGGCAGCTCCATCCCGCAGAGGAGACGCTCATCCGGGAGATCGCCCGCGACCTGGGCCTGAGCGATCGCGACTACCAGGAATGCCGCGCCCTCTTCGGTGCCGCCGGCCCCTCGGCCGACGCGTCCTACGAGATCCTCGGCGTGAAGCCCGGCGCCACCGAGGCCGAAATCAAGAAGGCCTACCGCCAGATCGCACGCGAGTACCACCCCGACGTCCTGCAGAGCAAGGGCCTGCCCGAGGACTTCATGCAGTTCGCCAAGGAGAAGCTGCAGAAGGTCAACGAGGCCTACGACGTCATCAAGAAGGAACGCGGTTTCTGATGCCGGAACTGCCCGAGGTCGAGACCGTCGCCGCGGCCCTGCGCGGGAACCTGGCCGGACGCCGGCTGACGGGGCTGCGCGTGAGGTTCGCGGGCATCTTCGAACCCGACTCGCGCGCCTTCCGCCGCGCCGTCCTCGGCAAGCGTCTCGACGCCGTCCACCGCCACGGCAAGTACCTCATCCTCACCTTCGACGCCGACGGCCCCGCGCCCGCTTACGCCATGCTGCACCTGCGCATGACCGGACAGGTCTTCGTGGCGCCGGATTACCGGCCGGACAAGCACGTCCACGCCGTCTTCGACTTCGACGGCCGCCCCGTCTTCTACCGCGACGTGCGCAAGTTCGGGCGCTGGACGCTGGTGGACGACGGCGAGCGCCCGTCGGCCATCGCCCACGTGGGGCCGGACATGCTCAAGGTGCGATACAAGGCCTGGTCGGAAAAGGTCGCGCGGCGCCGGGCTCCCTGGAAGGCGGTGCTGCTGGATCAGGGCGTCGCGGCCGGTCTGGGCAACATCTACGTGGACGAGGCGCTCTTCCGCGCGGGCGTGCATCCGCTGGCCGCGCCCGCCGACGCCGACGACGCGACAAGGCGGCGCGTCTTCGACGCCGCCAAGGGCGTGCTGCGCCTGGCCGTCCGCCACGGCGGCACGACCTTCCTCGACTTCCGCGACTTCCACGGCCGCCCCGGCAACTTCCGCCGCAAGCTGCGCGTGTTCGACCGCACGGGCGAGACCTGCCGGCGCTGCGGCGGGATCATCGAGAAGCGCGTGGTGGCGGGACGGGGGACCCACTTCTGCCCGGGGTGCCAGGCGCTCTGACCCCGCCCCGGCCCGCGCACCGGGTTGTGATTCGCGGACCGGCGTGCGATGATCCGGGCGTCCCCTTCCGGAAGGCGCCCATGACCCGTCCGCACGACAGGCCAGACGACTGCAGCGACCGCAGCGCGCGCTTCCTCCTGCCCTTGACGGGTTTCCTCGCCCTGCTCTGGTTCCTGATCCGCGTGATCCCCAAGCCCTCGCGCGCGGCCTATCCCTGCCAGCGCGCGGCCTTCCCCCTGGCCAGCGCCTTCGTGCTCTGGGTGGTCGGCGTGTTCACCTCGGGCTATCTGCTGCGGCGAGGGCGGGCGCTTATGTCGCGCGGGCGGACGCGGGCGGCCGTCGCCTGCCTGGCGCTCGCGGGACTGGTCGGCGCGGCGGCGTGGTTGTCCCAGCCGAGCGCGCCGGCGCTGGCCGCGGCGCAGCAGGCCAACGCGCCGATCGGCACGGCCCGGGGACTCCATCCCGGCCGCGTCGTCTGGCATCACGATCCCGACGCCACCGACTGGGCGGGACCGGGCGACGGGCACTGGTGGACCGCCGATCACACCGACCAGGCGGTCGTCGAGCAGATGATGACGCGCACGATCATGGAACTGGCCGGCGCGGCGGACGAGGCCGCCGCCTGGGACGCCCTGATCCGCCACCACAACCGCGAGCGCGGCCGCGGCGACGTGGGCTACGCGCCCGGCGAGCGGATCACGATCAAGGTCAACCTGGTGGGCTGCCACTACCTGCCGGGCTGGGGCGGCACCGATCCCGAGACCTACGATTTGACCTCCTACCTCGACTACATGAACACCTCGCCCCAGGTCATGCTGGCCCTGCTGCGCCGCCTGGTGAACTTGGTCGGCGCCGACCAGGCCGACGTCACCATCGGCGATCCCATGGCCCTGTTCCCGAACCAATACCACGCCATGCTCGCCGACGAGTTCCCGGACGTGAACTACCTGGACCGCCAGGGCGGCGTGCCCGACCATCCACGGACCGCCGCACGGAACTCGACCGTGCCCCTGCACTGGAGCTGCGACACCTCGGGCTGCCTGCCGGACACCATCCTGGCCTCATACGCCGGGGCGACCTACCTGATCAACCTGGCCAACTTCAAGAGCCACTCCCTGGCCGGCGTGACCTTCTGCGCCAAGAACCACTACGGATCGCTGCTCCGGTATCCGGTGGAGGACGGCTACTTCGGCCTGCACGAGAGCCTGGCCGCGCGGACGCCCGACACGGCCGGTTATCGCGCCCTGGTCGATCTCATGGGCCACGCCCACCTCGGCGGCAAGACCGTGCTGTACCTGATCGACGGACTCTACGCGGGCTGCCACCCCTACGACGTCGCGCCGCGCCGCTGGGACGCCGATCCCTTCGGCGGCGACTGGACCTCGAGCCTCTTCGCCTCCCAGGATCCGGTGGCCGTCGAGTCGGTCGGGCTGGACCTCATGCAGCTCGAGGGCGACCCGCGCCTCTACCCCCAGATGGCGGGCGCCGACGACTACCTGCACGAGGCGGCCCTGGCCCACGCCCCGCCCTCGGGCACCTTCTACGATCCCGACCACGCGGGCGACGTGCAACGGCTGTCGAGCCTGGGCGTGCACGAGCACTGGAACGATCCGATCGACAGGCGGTACAGCCGCAATCTGGGCACCGGGGACGGCATCGAACTGCTGCGGCTGTCGGCCGTGACCGACGCGCCTCCCGCTCCGGCCCGCCTCGCTGCGAGTTGCCGGCCGAACCCCTTCAACCCACGCACGACCATCCGCTTCGAACTGCCCGCGGCGGGACGCGTCGAGCTGGCGGTGTACGACGCCGCCGGCGCCCGCGTCGCCGTCCTGCCCGGCGGCCACCTGGAGGCCGGCGTGCACGAGGTGCCGTGGCACGGACGCGACGACGCCGGACGCGAGCTGCCGTCCGGCGTCTACTTCTTCGGGATCACGCAGGGAGAGGCCCGGACGACCGGCCGGATGACGCTCGTCCGCTGAGCCGGTCCGTCAGCGGTTGTTGAACACGCCCGCGATCCCCGCCATAACCAGCGCCGCGCCCGCCAGGGTCCAGCCCGTGACCGGCTCCGCGATGACCAGCCAGCCCAGGAAGACGGCGATCACCGGATTGGCGTAGGCGTAGGTCATGGCCACCTTCACGGGCAGCTGGCGCAGGACCGCCACGTAGGCGGTGAAGGCGATCACCGAGCCGAAGAGCGTCGTGTAGCCCCACGCCCACCACGCGTCGCCGCTGGGCGCCGACCAGTCCTCGCCGACGAGCAGGATCACCAGCACGAAGCCCAGGCCGCCGAGCAGGTGCTGCCAGCCGGACAGGGCCTGGATGGAGAGATCGGGCCGCCGCCGCGCCACCCAGATCGAACCGACGGCCCAGGTGAGCGGCGCGACAAGCAGCGCCGTCAGCGCCCACAGATCCGACGTGTCGCCGGTCCGGACGACGGGCCAGGACAGCACGCCCACGCCCGCGAAGCCGATCAGCAGGGAGGCGGCCAGCTTGAGCGAGGGCAGGCGCCGGTCGAGAACCGCCTCGATCAGCGCCCCCCAGATGGGCATCACCGCCACCACCAGCGCGGCCAGGCCCGAGTCGGCGCGCTGCTCCGCCCAGGTCACCAGCCCGTTGCCGCCCACCCACATGAGCAGGCCGGAACCGGCGAGCACGACCAGTTCGCGGCGGGTCGGGCGCAGGCGCAGACGGCGCAGGGCCGCCCAGAGGAACATCACCAGCGCGGCGGTGATCACGCGGAACAGGGCCAGGTGGAAGGGCGGGAAGCCGCCCTCCGGGCGCACGGCGATGCGGATGGCCAGGTAGGTGCTGCCCCACACCACGTAGACGACGGCGAGGTTGAGCAGCCCGACGCGGCTGAGTCCGGCGCGCCCCGCCACGGTCAGACCTGGTCGGTCAGCATCAGGCAGACCTCTTCGAGGAACATGCGGTCGGCGGCGTCGAAGCGGGCGAGCCGGAAGGAGTTGATGTCGAGCTCGGCCACCACCTGCCCGGAACGGAAGACGGGCAGCACGATCTCGCTCTTCGTCTCCTCGTGGCCGGGGACGTAGTTGAGCTCCTCGGCGACGTTGTCAACGACGATGGAGATGCCGCGCTCGGCGACCTGGCCGCAGACGCCCTGACCGACGACCAGGCAGCCGGGATCCAGGCCCGCGCCCGCCTGGGGCCCGATGATGAGCTGGCGGCGGTGGTCCGGGTCGATGAGGAAGAAGGCGACGCAATCGAAGTCCTCCACGTTCTCGTGGAGCAGCGTGGCGACGCTCTGCATCTTCTCCTCGGCGCGGTGCTCTCGGTCCAGGATCCTGCGGACGTCCTCGAGCAGCTGCGGATATCGGTTCATCGGTCACTCCCTCTCCGGAGACGCGCCCTACAGGCCCATCAGCCGCTGCACGTGCTTCGGCGCGGGGGAGCCGAAGGAGAGCAGCTCGTCGTGGAACGCCTTCAGGTCGAAATCGCCGCCCCGCTTCTCCTCGGCCAGCCGACGCAGGCGGTTGATCTCCAGGTTGCCCACGTAGTAGGTGGAGAGCTGGGTGGAGCTCATCTGGGCGCGGCGCCACTTGCCGGCGGCCTCGCCCTCCTCCTGGAAACCCCGGTCCGTCATCAGCGCCATGGCCTCGTCCTCGCCCATGTCGCCGCAGTGGATGTCCTGGTCGATGATGGCGTTGATGATCAAGCGCAGGCGCATCTTGAGCTGCTGCAGCCGGAGCGCGGCGCCGCCGTAGCCGTGTTCGGTCATGAGCTGCTCGGCGTAGGTGGCCCAGCCCTCCACGAAGACGCCGCTGCCGAAGAGCGAGCGCACCTTGGTGGGCGCCTCGAAGGCGTTGGCGTGGGCGAGCTGCAGGTAGTGGCCGGGCATGGCCTCGTGGA